>FUWD013229527.1_pt1 | contig 33850 bp, 78 predicted proteins | sample 1063281 | NCBI WGS metagenome assembly FUWD01 (sample SAMEA79048168, study PRJEB19326) | metagenome | biome: marine | reverse complement strand
TAAGACGTATGAAGATTATCGTGGTATAGTTTATCCTAAGCCGAAGCCTAAGGTTCTTACTAAAGAGCAAGCATCTGACATCTATATGTTAATTCGTAAGATAGAAGAAAGAGCTAATATGGTAACACATAAAGGATGTTCAAGAAGTAGAATTGATGGAAGTGGTCTTGGGAATGCTGAGTTTCAAACTGCAACTTGGCTATGGCCTGCAGATTTCGGAACACATTACGTTCTTGAACATAGATGTAAACCAACTGATGAATTTTTAGAGTATATCAAATATACAGGACCTACTAGATGAAATGTAAATACACGCGGTCTTGATTGTATGATCGAAGGATAATTAATGTCATATTTCTCATAAAGTTCAAAGGTTTGTCATTCTAAATAGTTATATTGTATATGTAATCAAACAACAAATACAATGACAAACTTAACAATTAGAATATCAAGCAAAGGTGAGCAAATGGTTGCTCAAACTGGTCATACTTACGGTGACAGCGAAGGTAAAATTCTGTTCTGTGCTGTTCATGGAACTGGAGGTCTGATTCTTATAGATCTTTCGAATGGTCAGATTTATTCAACGACTGAGACAGTTCTTGCTCGACGATACCACAGAAAAGTTGGAACCTTCTCTGCTGCATTCGACTTCGGTACACCAAATGAGACTGATTCTTATTATACTGACGATACTGACCGACTATATTACAAAGCAATTCCTGGATTAGTTGACTTGGAGACTGGGTTGATATTCAGAGATGATGAAGTAGGTGACACATTCTTCAAGATTGAGAATCTCGTTTTAAACCTAGACTAACTATGGAAGGAGAAATCGAAAGAGTGTGGTTAGTAGATCCAATTAACACTACAAAAAAGAAAACTGTTTATGCATGGTTCTACAGAATCAAAAGGGAGAAATCATGAGCGGAATTAAAACATAAAGACTTAAGGAAATTGGATTTATTCCAACTTATCATGGGAATATATTACAGACTAACATGGTAGATTTTATATTGTGTATGTTAATATAGCACTGGTGACAAATATTACGTTGATTTGCACCTTGGTGTAGCATATATGTCTCATAAAGTTCAAAGGTTTGTCATTATAAATAGTTATATTGTATTGTAATTAAACAACTACAGATGGTACAAGACAAGATAATCGATACGATAAAGAAACTATCAGCAAAGGCTGAATCTGCCAAGGAAATTGGAAACGTTGCTGAAGCGGCACTATTCAGTGCAAAGGTATCAGAATTATTACTGAAACATAATCTTGAGATGGCGGAAATTGCCTCTGAAGATCAATCTGGAGTTGTTGGCGATAAGCATTCAGATCTAAATCTTGATCAAAGATGGAAGATCAATCTGCTCAGCGTACTTACTCAATATAACTTCTGTAAGCCGGTTTACCATAGGATTCCTAAAGGTGCCAGGTCTACTCGAAGTGGAAGTACCAAGACAGTTTACGCAAAGGAAACACACACTACAATCATCGGAACCCCGGAGAACGTAGAAGTAGTTAAGTACCTCTATTCACTTCTTGTCGAACAATTTGAAAGATTAGGAAGGGTTGCATGGTCAGATAAATTAACTAATGATCGTAGAATAATTTTAGAGCGAGGACTTCCTAAAAGTCACCCAGGATATAAAAACCATGGAGAGTATTCAAAACAACATCGCCTAACATTTACAAGAACAGCTTCTATGTTGGTGCTGTTCGTGGCGTATTAGAGAAACTCGAAGCACAGATGACAGCTGCACAAATAACAAACGCTAAAATAACGGATTTAGTATTAGTTCATGACGCTAAGATTGATGAATACATGCAGACTACATTTGGCGATCTCAAAAACATGAGAAGTGCTAAACGAACTATTAACAATGCTGCATACAAATCAGGAATTAAGGCTGGGAATACTGCAAGCATGGCGCGTGGTGTTGCAACTGGAGATCAAATCGCAACTAAACTTCTCGGATGATGTTCAATGATCTTAAAGATAGATTTAAAGAATACCTTCTTTATAATGTCTTCAAAACTTAAGGATGATACTAACACGAAGGTAATTGCTGTTATTGATAAAGAGATAGCTACACTCCAAGAAAAAAGAAGAGTACTAGTGACAAATGTTACGTTAATTTGCACCTTGGTGTAGCTCGTAAAGTTCAAAGGTTTGTCATTATAAATAGTTATATTGTATTGTAATTAAACAACTACAGATGGTACAAGACAAGATAATCGATACGATAAAGAAACTATCAGCAAAGGCTGAATCTGCCAAGGGAATTGGAAACGTTGCTGAAGTGGTCAATTGTAAAGGAGATGATAAATTTGTAAAGGTAGTTGATTTTGACGATCTTGAATTTAGAGCAGACTAATGAGTGTTAAAGGAAAATGTATTAAAGGTGGTGAATTATGTTGGCTACATTTCAATACGGTATTAGGCCAGATGCAATGTGGAGACTACGGTTATCAGAATGCATATGCTAAGAATAGAAGTGAAAAGATTGAGGATGGTGAAACATATGTCAAAGTAAGAATCAAATCTATACTGTGGAAGTATGATAAGATAGCTTTCAATATTATGTCTGTAAACAGAGATATGACAGAATCTTACAATACTCAAGTAAGCGATCCAGACAGACTAACGCTAATTCCAGATTAAGATGAAAGAGACCCTAATTAATAAAGTTTATTGTGAACCTACAACTGAAGCAGAGTGGGAATCTTTAGATGATCCAGATTATATGTTTCCTAAAGATAATGACACTGAAGAAGAAAACGGACGATATGTAGAACAATTTATATTCTATGATGACGGCATGGAAGTTCTTGTTTCGAGCGATAGTATTTATGATAAGAGTAAAACTAAAGTTTCTGTAGAACATTTTAACGATCTACATAATGATGCTATCGTGGATTGGAGACTTAAAGAAGTTGGCTTCTCATTCTTTGAAGGTGTAAATGGTTGGGTATACATTGTGCAGGGTGGATTTATCTGGTATAAGAAAGATATTTCGCTTGAACTGTGCATTCATGGCCCTGGTATACATCTTAATATAGATACGTTTACTGAACTTAAAGCGTTCATGAAAGCACTTAAAAAATGAAACTCACACTTTTACCCACACACAGTATGTATTATCGTAAGAGGCTAAAGCGAGTGCAGGTACATAAGAGTATTGATGAAGTTTGTGAAATACGTAAAATACCCATGTGCTTTGATAATAAGCTTCCTATTGAAGTAGTAATAGAATTACATTTGTCAGTACGCCAGATGACTGATATTTTTGAACAAATTGCATTTTTCTCATATTAATCATAAAGTTCAACAGTTTGTCGTTCTAAATAGTTCTATTACACAGGAACGGTTGCAACGGCACAAGTTCTAACTGAAGCATATTAAAAGAAACAAATATAAACACAATTACTAATGTTCAAACCAAAATATGTAATTTATGATGGCTGTGCGATAATATTCTCACCAGCAATAACACATTCGACAATGATACCTCGTAATGAAACTTGTGAAGGTGCTGGATTTGTAGATTTTATAACTGATACAGATACTTATGGTGATATAATCATCAAAGCAGTAGCATACGGTGAGTCTGTATCTATTGGAATAGAATCTCGAGGAGATATTGATTCTATGATACTAACACGACAAATAACAAACCCATCATTTTGACATATTTGAAAATACCTTCCTTTGATATTCTTAGATGCAAGTAAACCTAGCTTAACATAAATTAAACTAATCACTAGCAAACGATTATGTTAGAGGTTTCAGAATCACATCATATATGTTATAATTTTTTGAATAGACATGGTATTTTTAAAAAACATATTTGGTCGTAAGACCATGGAAATCGAACAGAAGAAGGTTCGGTCAGACTCCACAGCTTATGACACAGCTAAAGCAGAAGCTATTAAAATTCTCAATGAACGCATTGACGAACATGTAGCAGATTTCCAAGCTAGCTCTGAAGCACTCTTTGACGTTGGCAATAAAGTAATTGTAAACAAATACGGAATTGGAAAATCTGAATCTAATAGCTGGGATGGTGGAGCTGTATGTTTACTCAGCTGCATTAAAAGCAAAGGTGAAATAGATAAACCGATTTACGCAGAAATTACTTCTGTACGAGTTACTACGGGATATGCGAGTGATTGTCTAGATCGTTTCTTAGATTCACTGGGGTTTGATGTAATAAAAGAAGTTAAAAGTCGATGTACTATTATTTATTACTTCGACCGATATCTTAAATTTGCATCTAAAATAAGTGACATCTCTATGAAATACGGAGTATATTGGGAATATGGGTTTACAACTAATGCCGAGTTCAACCCAAGCTGGGGATTGAATGGAGATGCATTTCACTTCACATCAACAAAAGAAGGTAAAGCAACATTAGAAATTTGGGAGAAGGAGTTAGAAGCTACTAAGCTACAAGACGAAGCTACTAAGCTACAAGACGAAGCTACTAAATTGAGAGAAGATAACGATTCACTAAAAAGGAAAACAAGATATGACTCTTAAAGAAAGAATATCTGCAGATCACATGACTGCATTTAAAGCTAAAGATAATATTAAGAAAACGATATTGTCAGTTGTAAAATCAGAAATTACATCTAACGAAAAGAAAGGTGTTGAGATGAATGATGAAGCAGTTACTAAATTGCTTATCAAAACCAGAAAGAATCTTCAAGAAAGTCTTGATGTTAGAGCTGATGAGTCAATCAAAAATGAACTTACTATAATTAGTTCATACCTACCTGAAGCTATGTCTACAGCTGAAATCGCTACAGTTTGTCTGACAATATTATCTACTATGCCAGAAGGACTTCCAGAAAATGCAAGAATAGGAAAGGCGATGGGTATGTTTACTAAACAATTCCCAGGCCGAGCTAATCCTAAGGATGTAATGACAATCATCAAATCATTATAAGATGATTGAATATTTCCTAAGTAGTCTATTTAAGGAACGAGCCAGGCGATACAGTAGGAGAAAAATTGAAAAGTTATTCAATGCACTCTTATTGAAGGATCCTGACTACGAACAATATCTGAAAGCTTTCACTGCCTACAGAGATGAATTAGCATATTCTAATCATTGTGGTTCTATACGAGATGATGATCACAATTTCAACATCCGAATAGATCGTGAAGTAGATAGATTAAAAGTAATCGTTGATGAATATCATAAAAAGTTCTTTGGTAAATATTGGAACGAGTATAGCATTCCAACATTAGCATTTAAATCTGTCTTTTCGTATTATAGTTATAATCAAAAGAAAGACGTAAAGAATGACTATAAGATTCATAGAGAGTTAATATTCACTGAATACTGTTAAATGACTGACGAACAAAAAATAGAAGTTGTTCTAAGTCACATTAAGAATGTACAGCGTAACTGCATTAAGTTGGGTATGTGCTTCATCAAGAATGGAGACATCGAACTTGGAAGGAACCTCATTGCTAATGGGATGATCCATGACAATTCAAAATTCAAAGGAATAGAATGGGAACATTTATTCAAAGGTTCTTATATTCTCAAAGATGTAGTTTCACATCACAACACAACTAACCCACATCACCCAGAGTTCTGGGGTTCTATTCATGATATGCCAAGACTTTATGTTGCGGAGATGGTCTGTGATGTAACTGCTAGGAGTCAGGAATTTGGAAGTGGTGTTAGAGAATGGATCTACGAAACGGCTGTTGATAAATATGACTTTAAGATGACTGACGAAGTCGGTTTACTCATTGCAGATTACTTAAACTTATTATTAGTGAAACCTTTTTCATAATGGACATAAAGACGAAATACAACCTACAAGATACTATATTAATTATCCATAACGATAGAATAATAAAGGGGATAATCTCTGAAATATTGTATAAGAAGAGGGGTGTATATTATAGAATCTTTCCCAACCCATACTTAGATTCTAAAAAACTACTCGATGCAGTAGAAAGACATGAAGAGTATTGCTATGATGATATGAGTGAACTTGTAGAAGGATATAAATATTTCTCATAAAGTTCATATTTATCCATACTATTCATCAAATAATAGTTATATTGATAATGTAATCAAAACGGAAATGACAACAGTAGAGGAAATATATTTAGAACGGACTGCACAAGCTGCAGCTAAAGCCCACGCAGATACTAACCATTTCTATGATGGTAACCTACCTTATGGTTTCCATCTGAAACTAAGTGGAAACGTTGGAAAGGAATTTAAACATCTCCTAAATAGAGGCCACAAATCTGAATTGATTGACTCAGGATACGAAGACATTGAAAGCATTGGACTAGGATGGGAAGCAATCGTAAGAGTTGCAATCTGTTGGCATGATGCTATCGAAGATGCTCGCTTAACTTATAACGATCTTAAGAAAATTATTGGAAAAAAAGCAGCAGACATTGTATACGTTGTCACTAATAATAAAGGACTCAACCGAAATGAACGCGCAGATGATAAATACTACGCTGGAATTGTATCTACTCAAGGTGCAACTTACGTAAAGCTCTGTGATCGTATCGCAAACATCCGCTTTGGTATACTTACTGGAAGTGGAATGGTAGATATGTACCGAAAAGAATACAACAACTTCGCAAAGAAACTTAATTATTCTGATGATCACGAACTGAAGGAAATGTTCGATTGTCTTAAAGCACTTTTGGGAATTGTAAAATAAACACACATGGAAAAGTCAAGAGAAGATTTATTCGCATTAACTATTCTTAAAGTACTCAGATTGGAGTTCTGGAGTAGACTAGGAAAAAATCCAATTCATTTTGGGTTTGAGAATCGTGAAGGAAACTCAATTTATGTTTCTTGTATGAACGATAAATTAACTGTAAGTGCATTTAAAGCTACTCGTAGAAGCTGTCTCATTGAAATAGAAAATGAAGCAGACATAAACATAATGTCAGATGAATTAGTATCAGCATTAAAATTACATGGCTCCTAAACATTAAACTCAACAGCCGGTGTGTTGCATGTTTCCTAAGACATGTTGTGACGGGTTCGAAACCTGTAGGAGCCTCAAATAAAAATAGAATGAAAGAAATAGAATTACTCACTGATGCACAGATCATATTAGGTCAATCTAACAAATTATACGAACTACTTGGTAGGTATAGTGGAAAGTTGCCCAAAGTAATTGAAAACGAGTTAAGGCAAGAAGCTGAAGCATTAAGCTACAAAGCAGATAAACTCAAAGCTAAAGTAGTAGCACGTTTAGCATAAACACAAAGAACCAAAATGTTAGTAGACTTAACACCAAATCATGAAGAAATAGATCGTAGGATTGCGATTGCTAAAGAACATGACTTTAAATTTGTTCCACAATATAAAGCACAGTGGAAGTCAGGTGTTGGTATTTACCAATGTAATGTGAGTTTTAATTTCTCACATGATGAATTTGAGGAATTTAAAGGAAGTCCTAATATTCCGTTCAGTCAGTCTTATGAACTGTTCAAGCCAGAATACCAAAAATCTCAATATGGAGTTGCAGATTCTGTTGAACAACTTAAAGAATACTTTAAAGAAGAGATAGAAGACCCAGACAGAAAATTCTTTTTAAGCTGTACTCCAGTATGGCAAGATAAAGAAAATGCTGGTAAAGGTGGAGGATGGAGATGGCACAAGTGGGGAGAATATATAGGTAAGTTAGATGCCCAATGTGAGCATTTAGATGATGAAGAATTTGGAGAAGACTTCAAATACATCGTCTGTTTTCATCTGTACAAATTAAAATAAAATGAAAAGATACACAGTAATAGATCATAAAGAGGATGTTACAAGTACTTACACTAACTTTCAGTGGAGGTTAGCATTCGCTTTAGTATTCATATTCGGAATTTTAACAGGCTTAGTTATTGGTTAATTCATTTAGTTTCAGAATAAGAACTCTATTGTTATAGTGCTAATATATAAATCAAAATAATATTGTTATGAAAAACACTTAGATTGCGAGACCAATTTCTCCAAAACTTGTCATGGTCACCAGACAAGACATCAACCCAGGCGACCAATGTGCACAAACAGTGCACTCCATATCCGATTTTGCCTACGAGTTCCCACAGGAACACCGATTCTGGAAAGAGACATCTAACACAGTTGTCTGCCTAGGTATTCAATCCGAATTTCACTTACTTACACTTTTCGACAAATTAAGTCCACTCACACAGTGTGTCAAGTTCTTTGAGCCTGATGACGATGTTGGTTGGACTTCCTTATGCTTCTATAGTACACCTGAGACTAAGAAGCTTACATCAAAATTACCTTTACTACTTAAAACAAAAACAACTAAATAAACAACATCATGAAAAACGTAAATCAAGAAGTATCCGACTATTTGAACAGAGCATCCAAGCATCTTTTCATAATCAATGACAAAGACCTAATGTTCATTGCAAAACACAATGACGAATATTACAAGGTCACAGAGACCAACGCAATCAAAATCGATTATAAGCGAATGATAGCTGGATATGGCAATAACGCAAAGAATGTAATTTCTGAAATGCTATTCCCACAACACGGTGAAAAGAGAATTGCAGTAAGACAGAATGTACACATCAAAGAACAGATGAAGGAAATGATGGAGCAGATTCCAACTAAGTAAGTTCTAACTGACATACTGATGAAAGGGGGGGGGGTTTCAAACCCTCTCTTTTTTGTTATAATTTATACATGGAACAACAGATACTAGGTTCGGTAATGCAACCATGCTTTACTACAGTACAGGAGTTTGAGGAAGCTTCGATGAAAACCACTTACGGAACAAATTTCAGTTTCCTACATAAGTATCGCGAACATGTGATGGCAATGGAGATCATAGCAAACTGTGCTAAGTCCTATATTCTTAATAACTATACAGAAGTTAAAGATTGGGGAGATCTAGAGGTAACGATAACAGATAACAGTAAAAAGAGCACTTATTATGTGAAGTACGTACCAGGACAGTGGGTCGGTGATATAATGAAAAAGATGGATGATTATCTGAAAGAACAGCATAACCCGATTGTCACATTCACTGATGTTGTTTTAGATCCTACTGACGGAGATTTCTCAATTACAGTGAATGGAAAGGATCATTTTTGGATTGATGATCAGTCGGTTATCATCATAGCTAATTATATTGAAGATAGTATTAAATGATAAAACTTAAAGATATACTAATTCTTTATACTAGTAGAGATACATTTACTGAACCTTCAACGGATGGAGTACCAACAACTATGATTAAGAATGATGCATGGCGTAATGCAATGCACTACCCTATAGTTATACTTAAGTCATATGAAAATGATACATTCAAAATCATAAAGGATAGATATAGCTCAAACTTAACTGATTCTAAAAACAGATAGAATATGTCCTAAGTAGAAAGCAAGATAGAAAGCAAGATAGAAGATTATTACTATGATTATATATGTAGATATGGACGATGTCTTAGCAGATTTTACTGGTGCTTATGATGCGGCTATTAAGAACTGCCCAGGTCAAAAATACCCACAAGCAGGAGTAGATTACTTCAGAAAATTAAAGCCAATTAAAAATGCAATTGCAGGTATCAGATTTCTCCAAATGCGTGGACACGATGTCTCAATTGCCACTAGGCCTAGTGTGCTAAATCCTATGTGCTATATGGAGAAACGACTTTGGATAGAAGATCATATTGATATTGATATGTGTCACAAACTATTCATGGCTCCAGATAAAGGTAGACTTATTGGTGATTTACTTATTGATGATTACCCTTGGCCTGGATTTCAAGGAGTACAAATTCTGTTTGGTGGACCTCAACCAGCAAATCCTAATAAGACAATTGATTGGGCATATATAATTGACAACGTAAAGTAATGCTAAGATTATTCATTATTAACTTATTCAAAAAAACCAAGACAGTCAGCTTACGAGAAATTGTTAGCTGAGTGGCCAGTAAATTTTATAATTTATGACTATAACAGAATAAAAATGAAAGAATTAAACTAACGGTTTAATTACCACCTGGTTTTTGTTATAATGTTATATGAAGTTTAGTACAAAGGAAAGAGATATTTGGCTTACAAGCGATTCGCATTATTCGCACCGTAACTTGACCAAAGGTGGAACACATTGGGATAACAATGATAAATGCCGCGACTTTGTAGACGAAGAGGCTATGGACGCTATGATAGTTAAGAACATTAATGATAATGTTAAGCCTGAAGATATTCTGCTTCACCTTGGAGATTGGTCTTTTGGTGGAATAGACAAAATCCAAGAACTCAGAAGCAAGATAAGATGTAATACTATTCACATAGTAAGAGGTAATCATGACAAGCATCTACATACACTTGGACATAATATTCAAGGTTTCGCATCTATAAGTGATTATCTCAAAATAGAAGTTGATGGACAAGCAATAATTCTATCACATTACCCAATGAAATCATGGCATCACTCCTATTACGGATCATGGATGTTGTTTGGTCATTGTCACGGTAATCTCAGAAATCAAATTCCAACATGGATGCTGAAGAGATTACTTGAAGAAGAACGATGGGATGATTTAAAAGCACTATCGAACGATGAAGAAGTAGAAGGAATTTATCCACATGGATATAGTATGGACGTCGGCATCGATACACATCCAGAATTTAGACCATACAACTTTACGGAAATACAAGCGTATATGAATAAAGTTAAAGATAGTGGGTGGGAAACTCACTCTGATAGGTTATGATATATATACAAACAACTACACAATGCGTAAAGTACATAGCTTCAAGGACTGGTGCAAAATTAATGAAGGTGGATGGTCGACTACCGCTACGCAAGATACCGTCCTTACACCAAAATTACTTAAAATTGCTGACGAAACTACTTTAAGATTTGAGAAGGATTTCAACAAGTATCTCAAAAATGTCGGTCTTCCCGAAGTAGACTTCATTAAACCAATTGGTTCTGGTAGTTGGTATGAAGACGATATTATCAATCAGCCTGACAAGGTTTACGGTGATATTGACTACATGGTTTCATATCCTCTTCTTGGTATAAGCTCAGAAGAACGAAAGGATGAAATAGAAACTAATAAGACTTATAACAGTGAGATGCTTAAGTTTGTTCAGACGAGCAACTTACCATATATTGACGAAAAAGAAACATCTGGATCTTCTTCACCCGGAGTTGTGAGATTAATGCTGAAGCTTGAATTTGAAGGTAAAGGGGTTGTAGTTCAAGTTGATATAGTCGTAACGTTCGGTCCTTACGAAGAATGGAGTATTGCAAGGTACACACCAATCAGAAATGTAAAAGGGTTCGTAAGTGGTAAGATTTATAAATCGCTTGGAGATGCGCTTGGAATTTCAATACAAGAAAGAGGAGTAAGAGCTAAATTTCAAGGTAACGTATTGGCACCATGGAATAAGAGAGCTGGAGTTCAGGAGAAAGCAATCACTATGAACTTTGGTACATTTTTAAAAGATATAGCTGACTTCTTTTATAAGTATGAAGGTGGTGATGGTGAAGGAAATCTTGATGCATATCTCAAGATGGTACCTGGCCTAGATGGAAATAAACTTTCAATCGAAGGAATGTGCAAAGGCATAAGAGCACTTGCAAATACACTAGAAGCTAATGGGACATTCGGCAATACTTTAAAGTATAATAACGCTCAGGAATTTCTAAATCAGTTCGTTCGGAATTATGACACCCAAATGATGGAAGTATATAATGCTAAGAAGTTCGAAAAAGCTGCATCACCAACTGCACACGCTGCTGTTGCAAAGGTAAGAAGCCTAATTACTGAATACGTCGGTAAGGTCAAATATCTATTAAAATAGCGCTTTTCTCATATTTGTCCAATGAACTAGACAAACAATAGTTATATTCTAGTATAATCAAAACAAATAACTGTTTAATCATGAAATTATTATTCTGTAAAGGTTGCGGAGATACTTTCAGTATTTGTGTTGAAGAAGAACGTAGCTGTAAATGTGGAAAGACCAAAGGTAAGTATGTAGATAGACTTAACGCTACTTATAGTGGAGACGAGGCAATCCCATTAGGCTTCGCTAATGGTTCATTTGTCAATGCACTACGTAACCAACCAGAAGAAGGATTTGGTGACGATTTCACAGCATTCGTAATATCAAAAGATTGTTCAACATTTAGAAAAGTAAAATGCTAACTTTTTGGTTAATTTTCTGCATTTTATGTTGGGTAAAAATACGTTATAAGATTTATAGGCTTGAAGCAAATAAAATAACTTAGTATGAGCAAGAAATTATTTTTGCCAGTAGACTATACAAAGCTTAATAGTCGTAAAAAGAAAGTTGTAAGAGAACAGTATGTCGAGGAGCAGGGTAGGCTATGTTCCCACTGTAAGACAGATTTAGCAAAAGAACCACATAAAGTATTGTGGGTTAACTTGAGACTGTTCCCAAGGGGGTTTATGAACAACCTTGTTCATTTACACCACGATCATAATACTGGATTGACTCTAGGTGCTGTCCATTCTTATTGTAACGCTGTCTTATGGCAGTACCACGGAGAATGAAAGATGCTCCTGGAAAAGTTTCAGGAGAAATATCTAAATCTATTACAGGAAGATGTATAACTTGGATTGAAATTAAAGAATGAACTAATAGGAAAGAAATGAACATAAGCTATAAAGACCACGGAAAACCAGTTGACATCAACGGTAAGGAAATAAAAATAGGTGATATTGTCTATTATGCTAGAAAAGCTGATGGGACAGCAAATGGTGAACTCGTACAGAGAGAAGTAACGAGCTTTGGTATTCTTTATGCAGCTTTTCTAGAAACACCAGTAAGAATGGGGAAGTATACTTCAACTAAACCTTCAACGCAAGTTGCCATCTTAACATAATGGACATAAAATAATCAAATGGTCCCAATAAAAGAAAAACATGGATGCCGCTAGGTTTCGGTCTTAGCATCGAAAATTCAGGTATTCATGGAAAAGGATTATTCGCAACTGAAGATATTGAAAGTGGTACCATTTTAGGTATGAGTCATATTATAGTTGACGAAGAGTTAATCAGAACAGCGTTAGGCGGGTTCTATAATCACTCTGAGGTTCCAAACTGTAAGAAAATCACTAATGTCATGGGTGATAGATGGTGGTTAGTAGCAGATGCGCAAATTCACAGAGGAGATGAGATAACTGTTAAGTACACATTCTATGATGTATAATTCATTTGTGAATTAATTAACTTAACTAACAGTATTAATTCCCACATAACCTTGTTATAATTTACTGAACAAACTATTAAACATGAAGACAAAGTTTACAACACAGTTTCGCAAAAGTCTAATTCCAGTTACAGAAAGTTTAGATCTCCTGGATATTACATCGCCTAGACAAGTTAAGAACGGAACAATTGAATTTGCAGATCCTATAAGTTCTACAGAATCTTTATTAGTTCTTTATACTATGAGAGAGACTGGGTATGTTTCAAGACGACTTGTTACTAATGATGGTACGAAGATTGTAAGAATGGCACCAGACTGTTTGAATGATAAAGGTGCAATTGGAAGAAGTCTTGCTGATCGCAATGCACAGCTTGGAATTCTTACTCGAGCAGTATTAAGAAATAGAAACCGCTAAGATGAGTGGTATTACGTTACTGCGGAAGTTTGACAATGTTGAACTCAAAGTAACACTTACTGAAGAAGAACTTATTGATCATATCAGTAAGATGGAGCTTGACGAACGAGTGGTTCTTATACGTAAGCTGTTTGAGAACAAATCATTCTTACTTGGACTACTGAACGATTTGGTAGCCAAAAAGTAATTTTAATAGGTTCAATCAATATATACTATTGTTATATTACTATAGATTAACGACAAGTAAACATTTTAATTAAATAATAAAAACTAACATGAAAGTTTTATCACAACATGGTCACCAAGGTGACACACAATGGTTCGAGATTGAGGCCATTCCTACTGATGCAAAAGCAGTTGAAAAACAATTCATTGCAGCGTCTGAACGTACTGGTTCATTCCATGCACTATTCGGAGACTACAACCAGTTTGAAGTTGAAGGCGGAGTTGTAATTGAGACTAAGAGTGAATGCGTTCTTAACCACTCTCTTAAAGAACATTTGGGAACTACTTCTATGGACGAAGCTAAGATTCTTCCTAAGAAAGATCACCGTCACTCAATTATTCCTGGTGGAAAAACGTTCTTCGTAGGTATTCACCGTAAGGCTGATCCATTATCTGCATCTTTCAAAAGAGTTATAGACTAAGTCGAAGTTTCAGTTAATCAAATTTTAAAAAGGCCAATTCTTTAGAATTGGCCTTTTTTATGACATAATGACACAAAGACCTACCTATAAAACCTGGGACATATACGATTACATTGAAAAGAAAATAACTATGAACGACTTGAGAGTGTATATTGATACATGCTGTGGAGATTACATGAATCTTATGTGGGATGTAATACATAATGAACTTTCTCAAGATGCTATTGAAGAATGTGCACAATTGGGATCAATGCCAATACATTCAGTTGTGTATCAACAATTAATACGTGGAATACGAAACAATGCGACGAATAAGCGTAAATAGAAAAATAATAGGTGGAGTTGATGCAATCATTTGTAGTATTAAGCCCATGCTTAGAATGAACATTAATGAATCTATTTATTTTGTGCTTCTGCAATCAGTTTAGGAATATGTAGATGCAGACATAAAGTTTAGTGTGTTGGAAGAAGTTGAAGCTAATCATACTTACTGTAAAATGCATACACTAAAACCACTAAGACATAATCTCAAATTGATAATATAATGCCAACTATACGTACATGTATTTTAGTTAAGATGAATGCTATAGATGTCCTTGGTGGATTGAAGTGTCACATGAAAGTACATGAATTTCAAGTATGTCAGAATTACATACAGCATGTGATTGACCCACAGATCGGGTGGGCAATATTAAACTAAGTTAGACAAAGAAGCTTGTACTATAGCATAAAGTTTAAAGGTTTGTCATTCTAAATAGTTATATTGTATTGTAATTAAAACAAAGATGATGAAATTAACAGGAAAAGCATTAGGACATTTTGAGGAGTGGTATCGCAATCAAGGGTTTCCAATGGGTACGTATAGCACATGTGGGAGTACTTACGAGACTGTTGGCTTCGATGACCTACCAGAAGCAATGCAATGGGGCGTACTCGTTGACTTCGGGATTACCCTTGGTTTATTTATGAACGTAGGGCTTGATGAAGATGAGGCTGGAATTTATTGGGAACTTATTGAGCGGAAACGAATAACAATACCAAGCTATCCATACGCGGATATAACCGTAAAGAGAATAGATTGTGTTAGTTCATATGGCACAATAGATGAAGCAAGAGCCGCAGCTATCGAGAAACTTAACGAGATAATAAACAACAAATAAGATGACAATAGCACAACAGTTAAACTACGATTTTAGTAAAGGTAGTTTTAAACTATACGATTCAAATGGTAAAGAAATCTATTATGAGACTTCAAATGGGCATTGGGCTAAGTATGAATATGATTCAACTGGTAAAGTAATCTACTTTGAGGATTCAGAAGGTATCATTAAAGACAACAGACCAAAAGCAAATTGTAGTGGAAAGACAGTTATAGTTGATGGAGTTGAATACGAGTTAAAAGAAAAGAAATAATGAGATTTGTCCAATGAACTAGACAAATAATAGTTATATTCTAGTATAATTAAAAACCCGATAAGTCATGGCAGTATTAGAAGTAAGCAACGACCAATTGAAGTTGATACAAACCGCATTAGATTTTTATTCGCGAGTTGGTATTGGCCAATTTAATGTTATAAAGGAACACCTAACATTTGAAAAGCATTTGTATAATGAATGCATACCTGTTAAAGATGTCGAAGTTGGCGACTCAACTCAACACGGAAAGGTACTTGAAATTAAGAATGGTAAAGCATTAATTGATGGTAGTATTAAGAACGGTATGTGGAACAAAGCAACCGAGTGGAAGAAATTGAAAGATGTTAAATTATCTACCAACTATTCAAAATATCATGAGATAAGAGATAATGTTGATAATCAATTAACCGAGGCCAGGAATATTTTGATTAATGATCATTCGGTTGGTAGAAATGGGAGTTGGGATATTTATAGTCCAAAGGTAGATGAATCATGTAGAGAAGCATTTGATATAATTCAGGTAATTAGACATGAGTTTTGGAAAGCCGATGAAAGCCGAAGTAACATTACCGTTGATTCGCGTGTTCATTTAACTAATAAAGATTCAAATAATATAAAGGTAATATTATGAAAAGACAAACGAAATACTTAGTACGACCGCATGATTGTCATATATGGGAATTGGATGAAAGTAATAATTGTTATCGCTCATGGTCAACGCGAGACGTGACATATCCAGATGGCACTAGAGCAAATGCACAATTAACACATACATTTGAAAATTTGACAGAGAATTATGATTTCTTCTCAATAGATGAAAATGAACTTCAAAAATATGCAGATCGAAACCATGAACATCATAAATTTATTAATTGGGCTACAAGACCAGATGGTCATGGCGGTTCAAAGGGCGGAACATATAAAGAATATAAGAGATTATGAAAATAGATGTAGAAAAATAAATAGACTAGAAATTATAAATCATGCTAAAAATGATAAACAAATTGGTCGCATATTGACGTTATATAAAGAGTTAAAGCAGTTCAATGAATTGGAATTTTCAGTACAAGACAATGGCAAAACCTTAAAGATATTTTCAACTTAAAAATGAAAAATAAGATGAAATACAAACTACATAAATTACCATTTTGGTTTAAATTGATATGGGCAAAGGCTTTTCTTTACATGTTCAAAGGGTTTGGGGATACGTTCGATAACGACATAGTTCTTTATAATGAATTGAAGCTGTGGATTGACACCAAAGGAAGGCCGACTACTTCGAACATTAATTATCACATCAACAAATGAAAACACCAAAAGAACTTAAAGAAAAATAAGATGAGTTGGAATCATAGAGTATTAAAATCAAAAGACGGTGATGATGATTGGTTTCAAATTCACGAGATGTATTACGACCAACGCCATAAACCTAATGGATGGACTAAAAGTGGGGCTACAGTATGTGGAAACTCAATAGATGAACTTCGGGAGACATTACATAAGATGCTTGAAGCATTGGACAAGGAAGTACTAACCCAACCTACATAAGATGAAACTACTAGATAAAATACAAAGAGACATTGACGAGATTGCTGAGTTTGGATTCTGCAATTACGCTGAGACATTCAAGACGTTGATTGAGGCAAGGGATAGGATTAAAGAACTGGAGTTAGCATAAATGGCACCTTGCATGCTATCCATATTAGACAGCTTAAAGTTGTATGATAATAACGGCTTAGAGTTAGATAATGAAACGCTTTCAGAAATGATGTTTAGAAAGATGAAAGGATATGGCATTGACCTTAACAAAGAGTTGGGATTTACACATTTAGAACCAGTTACTAAAAACAAAGAAGATGAAAGCAAGTGAACTACGTATGGGTAATTGGGTTAAGATAAACGATGCCTTATTTAACGAATACTACAAGGATGATTTAAAGACTAGCCAGTTCAAAATAAGAGGATTTAACGATAGTAGTCACATAGAAGGCAGTAAGCAAATTCTTTTTTGGGAGATAGACTCTATGTTGGGTGGTAGGACGCATTCAGGTTCAAGAGACATTGACTGCGAACCAATCCCACTAACAGAGGAATGGTTAGTAAGTTTTGGGTTTGAGTCTGAGGGTTTAGGCTATGAGATAAATGATAGGTTTTTAACAGTTATATCCGAAGAAGATGAAGGCTTTAATGTTCTAATAATGACTGCGGATTTTGAAAAGCCTATGTATATTACTTTCATCGAGCACGTCCACCAACTACAAAATTTATATTTCGCTTTAATGCACAAAGAACTAGAACCAATGAATAGTTAACTCGGTTTCAGATTCACCAACAAGTAGTTATATTTTAACTGTAATTAACACAATAACACAATTCAAAACGCAATGATTGAAAAATTAACACCTGAGCAGGAAAAGCTCGTTGAAGCCAACAGAGATAAGTGGCTAAGTAAGTTTTTCGACTATGATGTAAAAACTCAATTTGAAGAAGGTCGCTGTAAGAATGCTATCAAGGCATTGTATAAAATGTGTGACTTGGCTAAGCCTGAGGTAATCGTAGTCGACTCACCATATGAAATCCAAGTTGAATGTAACAGAAGAGCTGGAACGTTGGATAGCCCAACTACATATAGCTATTCAAATTATGGCAATGCATCAGACTTTGGTTGGATTGCATTCTATGACACCTTCATCAAGTTAGGTGTTAAGATAGAAGATGAACTAATGGAAAAGTTCAGCGTGATGAAAGAAGTTATAGAATCAGGTTGCTTCATGAGTGTTCAGTTAGAAGGTCTTTGTGTTGTATCAAAGCTCCCTATTAAAATTAACCGTGACGAGGAAAACAGATTGCACTCAACTGTTGAGCCAGCCGTTGAATTCCTAGACGGATATAAGCAACATTATGTAGCTGGCCGTTTCATTGAGGAAGATGTATTCAACGCATGCGAAAGTACAGAATCTGCCAGAACCAAATTCTTAGGTGAAGAAAATGAGGATATTAAATCTGTCATCTGTTTTATTGTAAGAGACCGGTTTGGTGAAAGGGGACTGTTGGAAATGTTGAAAGCTGAGCTATATGCTGAAGCTGAAGTTACTCACAGCGCTGAGTATTCTGAGACACTTCGATTATACAGAACCAAAGAGACTTACAGTTTCTTGATGGACAGCAAGGAAAATCCAAATCAGCCATACTGTTGGTTGGAGTATACGTGCCCATCTACAGGAACAGTGTATTTGATCGATACATTTGCAGACTTCACCACTCCGCTTGAAGCTGCTAAATTCCACCGTCCAGCTGGTATTCCACTTGACGTGGACTACACTTGGAAGCACTTTGCACACTAAGCAAAACGATTATAATTGCAGTGAGGCTGCCATACATAAACTGTGTGCCAGCCTTATTAGTAATTTATACTACTGGTCTGTGAATGGTACTTCTATTGGAGTTGTATCGGGATTAGATGACAGTGGCATAAAATTAATGGAGGAAGTTGATGACTTAATAGATGGAAATGTTACTATCAAAGCATACTGACCACCATACTTATGTACTAATGAAAGAAATTAGCTTTAAGCTGGCCGTTAAGATTATAAGCAACGTTAAGAACAAAATACGAACAGAAATAATAAAGGAATACAGTTATAATTCATCGTCTGTTGAATTTAGTTCATTCATTCCTGGTCATAAAATCTGTCAAGGGTATGTAGATCGTGTACTCAAACGCAGAGTACTTAATACAATTAAGAGAAATGTTAACCGAACTTAATAGTACTTGCTATAGTGTAAAGTATAAGTGCAAAACTCCAAAAGAGTCAAATCGTTATCTTACAACAGCAATATGGGACAGAGTAGAAGGACCTATATGCAATGAGCTTGGTAGTTTTACACTTGATCGTATCCAGAATGCAACTATACATAAAGCCGTACAAGAGGGTCATTTAGTAGATTGGATGTAATGAAAGTAATCAGGATTGGATGTTAGAACTATCAATTCTTATTCCCCAAACACAACACTATGTAGCCAAACTCAATACGAGGCTGTTGGTGCTAAGACCTGGGCGGACGAAGCGTTCGTATAGGACCCAGTATTAGCGTAAACTTAACATCTAGTTGGTTCATTTCAATTAGATGATTGTTATATTATAAATGAATAAAAAGTCGTAAATATAGTTGACTAACTACTTTGAAATAATAGGAAGGACTATCTCATTGGTAGATGGAGAACTTCATAGAGCTACGAAGAGTAAAATAGCATTTGGCGTAGATGGAATAATAGTAGATAGTGTGCATGAGATCATAGACAATCAGATTACAATAGGTTTTTATTGGGCAGTAATAAGTACCGTTTTTCATGAAAAATAGAAGCTGGCAAATTTGGAAAATTTCTGATACTACGTTTGATCGTTTAGATAGAATTATCGGAGAAACTTTAACGAGTAATGTTTACTTAGGCTATGATGAATACATTGATAGAATTGAGGCTATGATGTCCGATATAGCTGCAAACTCCAGACATGCCTAAGTTAATATACGTACATGACAGGATTGGTGATTACAATGCACAAAAGATGCGACGTACTTGGTGGGGGCATGATCCAATTCAATCTAAATTCTTGAACCCAGTTCAAAACACAACTAACGTTATAGCTGTCATAGCTTATGCACGGTACTCAGATAAATATACACCATGAAAGGAGTTGATATTGACAAAATAGTGAGTCCTATACAAGATAGCATGCGGGAAATAGATGACATTGAAAATATTAGAGTATTACGTAGAATTTTAAACGCTTCAAGATTTCCAGCAGGTGCACATTGGGAAATTAAAATGCAAACATTATTACAATGGGAAGCACAGCAGCTGGTATAATATTTTCGTTCTATATGCAGAATAGAACAGAGTTAAGAGGTATTACGAGCAGAGCAAGTTTTACGACAAGTACATTGGCAACAGTGCTAAGACAGGTTGGAATGAGTGCAAATAGAATTCAAGAAAATTCAAATTGGATTAGAATGGATGTAATAGCTAGCAAATTAAATCAGTAGTAACGCTAAAAATATGAGAAATTATAACTGTCATATAAAATACAGGCAATTGATGTAAAACACAATTTGCGTATTGGTTAGTGTTAAGCGATAACTTAAAGATCAAGCAACCTATTTCTTCTATGACTATGAATCTATCATTATTTAGCAGGATAATCTCGACCGTAGTCAGGAGACAGCATAATTGGGAATTTTTTAGAAAGAAAAATGCAAAAGAATGGTAATTGTTCTTAATGAAACGAGCAGCTATAATAGAAGAAATGAAACAGTTTAAATGATGTATGTTATGCCGTACGAAAATTATATAAACCGTTTCTGTAGCTCTGTTAGGACTAGGATGAACATAAAGATAACATTCGATCCATTTGAAGCTGAACGTTTACGACCTCGTAATGAAGTTACTAACCTTACACTTAGCATAAGAGATAATGTCTAACATTTATTATGATAATGGTTTTGGGTATTTAGTGTACTCTGTATATTACTACCGGTGGACTTTGGTGGTATTTCAAAACACATAAATGGATACAGCTTATGCTAAACACATTTCAGATATAACTAATAGTTGGTACATTTAAAGTAAATGGCAAAGATGTACTCTAAACTTACGTATGCTCGTACGAATATGATTATAGCTACTGGTTTGCATCAGGATCTTTGGGATATTATAGAACAAACGACAGCTTGTATGGCATTACCTATGCGACTTATCGTACCGTATAATATAGTTTCACAGGTTAAAACTAATATGTACGAGCATATGAAAAATGTAGACTAGAAGTACAAGCAGAATATTATTAGCTTGGCAACGAGAACTAAGTACGCATCAGATAACGAAATATGAAAACATCACTTAAACTTACTAATGCATTTGCTAGAATTGCATGGTCTATTAGAAATGAAATGAGAAGTGAAGTAAATAAAGCTCAAGTTCGTATTGACAATACTACCACTAGAGTATTCTTACAAGTTTGCCAAAGAGTAATGGATCCAATTGTACCATTAACATTTAACACTTTCACGATTGAATAAGATCATATTGATAATTAGGTTATTGAAATGAAAGATAAAAATAAGTGGGTAAGACAGAAGTGCATACTCAAAATATTCACCCCAATATATAAACTCATAACTATAAGCCAGTTTTATTCTCACCAACCTAATGACAGAGGTACCCGTCGATTTATATCAGATGATATAGTACAGCAGGTCCTGAGAAACTTATCATGAACCAAAAGAATAGAGAAATACAATTGTATATTAGTCGTGTTTGCCGTATGCCATTGATAGAAGCTTACCGTAATTATTCATCGATAATACCAACCATTCTAATAAACGATCAAATGCACAGAGATATTGAGCATAATTCAAAAACATCTAAATGATATTAGAAAGCGCAAGTAATCAAATTACTGATATGTTTGAAAAACTTCATGATAGATTTTCAGTTAATAAAAATAAAACAAAGTACAAATATATTAATATGAACTTATTGAATGATATGATTATACAGCATTACATAAAATGCTCTGCAAATAGACCACATCGAATGTATACATAGATATTAGACTCTATTAAAAATGATAATGAAATCAGTTAATCAACAAATAACGAATAAGGTTTCTACTGACGTATTACCATCGCTATACGTCAGTAGATTAGAATTTAGAATAAACCAAATATCTATTAACCTCATTCCATTGCTCGATGTCAAAAACAGTATTCAGAATACATCGTATAGTACATTAGCACGACATAAGTATGGTCATAAAGTTCATATTTGTCCAATGAACATCAGGATCTTTGGGATATTATAGAACAAACAAACACTATAACTAATGACAACAATAGCAAAACTATTAAAACACGACTTCACCAAAGGTGATTTGAACCTATTCGATACAAACGGTAATGAAACCTATTATGAGACTTATGGGTATTGGCTTAAGAAAGAATATGATTATAATGGTAAAGTAATATACTATGAGAAATCATATGGATATTGGATTAAGAGAGAATATGATTCAGATGGTAACGAAACATACTTCGAGGATTCAAATGGATATTGGTGTAAGTGGGAACGTGATTCCAATGTTAATCTAACCTACTATGAGAATTCAAATGGGTATTGGTATAAGAAAGAATCTGATTCTAATGATAATCGAATCTACTATGAGGATTCAGCTGGTGATATTGAAGATAATAGGCCAAAAGCAAATTGTGGTAAAACAGTTACAATTGACGGGTTGAATACAAACTAAAAGCAAAGAAATAATGACAGTAGCAAAACTTTTAAAGCATGATTTCGCCAAAGGTTCATTAAACTTATTCGATTCAAATTGTAAAGAAACCTACTATGAGAATTCAACTGGATATTGGTATAAGAAAGAATATGATACCAATGGTAATCAAACCTACTTTGAGGATTCAAATGAGTATTGGTATAAGAGAGAATATAATTCAAATGGTAAACGAACCTACTATAAGTGTTCAGATGGGTATTGGTATAAGTATGAATATGATTCCAATAGTAATCGAACCTATTTTGAGAATTCAGATGGCTATTGGTCTAAGAAAGAATATGATTCTAATGGTAATCGAATCTACTTTGAGACTTCAGAGGGGTATTATTAGAGACAACAGACCGTCTAGTCATAAAGTTCATATCTGTCCAATGAACTAGACAAATATTTGTTATATTTATATTGTAATCAAACAAACACTATAACTAATGACAACAATAGCAAAACTTTTAAAGCACGACTTTACCAAAGGTTCATTAAACCTATTTGATACCAATGGTAATCTAACCTATTTTGAGGATTCAGATGGGTATTGGTATAAGTCTGTATATGATACCAATGGTAAACGAACCTATTTTGAGAATTCAAAAGGGTCTTGGTATAAGTCTGAATATGATACCAATGGTAATGAAATCTACTATGAGAGTTCAAAGGGATATTGGGTTAAGTCTGAATTCGATTCTAATGGTAAAGAAACCTACTCTGAGAATTCAAATGGTACTATTAGAGACAATAGACCTAAAGCAAATTGTGGTAAAACAGTTACAATTGATGGAATTGAATACGAACTAAAAGCAAAGAAATAATGACAACAATAGCAAAACTTTTAAAGCACGACTTTACCAAAGGTGATTTGAACCTATTCGATACAAACGGTAAAGAAACCTATTTTGAGACTTCAACTGGGCATTGGTATAAGTCTGAATTCGATTCCAATGGTAATCTAACCTATTTTGAGACTTCAACTGGGCATTGGTCTAAGAGAGAATTCGATTCCAATGGTAATAACACCTATTTTGAGACTTCAAAAGGGTATTGGTATAAGAGAGAATATGATTCCAATGGTAGTGAAACCTATTTTGAGGATTCAGAATTGTATTGGTCTAAGAGAGAATTCGATTCCAATGGTAATGAAATCTATTTTGAGGATTCAAATGGTATTATTAGAGACAATAGACCAAAAGCAAATTGTAGTGGTAAAACAGTTACGATCGATGGAATTGAATACGAATTAAAAGCAACGAAATAATGACAATAGCAAAACTTTTAAAGCACGACTTTACCAAAGGTTCATTAAACCTATTTGATACCAATGGTAATCTAACCTATTATGAGAATTCAACTGGGTATTGGTATAAGTTTGAATATGATTCTAATGATAATCTAACCTACTCTGAGGATTCAGCTGGCTATTGGTCTAAGTATAAATTCGATTCAAATGGTAGTGAAACCTATTTTGAGAGTTCAAATGGGTATTGGTCTAAGAGAGAATATGATTCCAATGGTAATGTAATCTATTTTGAGAATTCAACTGGTACTATTAGTGATAATAGACCAAAAACAAATTGTAGTGGTAAAACAGTTACAATTGACGGAATTGAATACGAATTAAAAGCAAAGAAATAATGACAACAGTAGCAAAACTTTTAAAACACGACTTCGCCAAAGGTGATTTGAACCTATTCGATACCAATAGTAATAAAACCTACTATGAGACTTCAACTGGGTTTTGGTATAAGTCTGTATATGATACCAATGGTAATCAAACCTACTATGAGAATTCAAATAAGCATTGGTATAAGAAAGAATTCGATTCCAATGATAATGAAATCTATTTTGAGTATTCAACTGGCTATTGGGTAAAGTCTGAATATAATTCCAACGGTAATGAAATCTATTTTGAGACTTCAACTGGGCATTGGTATAAGTCTGAATATGATTCCAATGGTAATGAAATCTACTATGAGAATTCAAAAGGTACTATTATAGATAATAGACCTAAAGAAAATTGTGGTAAAACAGTTGCAGTTAATGGAATTGAATACGAATTAAAAGCAAAGAAATAATGACAACAGTAGCAAAACTATTAAAGCACGACTTCACTAAAGGTGATTTAAAGTTATATGATTCAAATGGTAAAGAAACCTACTTTGAGGATTCAGATTGGCATTGGTCTAAAAGAGAATATAATTCCAATGGTAAAGAAACCTATTTTGAGAGTTCAAATGGGTATTGGTCTAAGTCTGAATATGATTCCAATGGTAATGAAATCTACTATGAGAATTCAAAAGGTATTATTAGAGATAATAGACATAAAGAAAATTGTAATGGTAAAACAGTTACGATTGATGGAATTGAATACGAACTAAAAGCAAAGAAATAATGACAACAATAGCAAAACTTTTAAAACACGACTTTGCCAAAGGTTCATTAAGCCTATTTGATTCAAACGGTAATCAAACCTACTTTGAGAATTCAGATAAGCATTGGTATAAGTATGAATCTGATTCTAATGGTAAACGAATATACTATGAGAATTCAACTGGGTATTGGTCTAAGAAAGAATATGATTCTAATGGTAATCGAACCTACTATGAGGATTCAACTGGGTATTGGTATAAGAAAGAATTCGATTCCAATGGTAAAGAAACCTACTTTGAGGATTCAAATGAGTATTGGTATAAAAGAGAATATAATTCCAATGGTAATCAAACCTACTATGAGACTTCAAATGGGTATTGGTATAAGAAAGAATTCGATTCCAATGGTAAACGAACCTATTCTGAGAGTTCTGATGGCTATTGGGTAAAGTCTGAATTTGATTCTAATGGTAATGAAATCTATTTTGAGGATTCAACTGGTATTATTATAGATAAAAGACCAAAAGCAAATTGTAGTGGTAAAACGGTTACAATTGATGGAATTGAATACGAATTGAAAGCAAAGAAATAATGACAACAGTAGCAAAACTTTTAAAACACGACTTTACTAAAGGTGATTTAAAGTTATATGATACCAATGGTAAACAAACCTACTCTGAGGATTCAGATGGGTATTGGTATAAATATGAATATGATACTAATGGTAATAGCACCTACTATGAGGATTCAAATGAGTATTGGTCTAAGAGAGAATATAATTCAAATGGTAAAGAAACCTACTTTGAGGATTCAGATGGGCATTGGTCTAAAAGAGAATATAATTCCAATTGTAATCAAACCTATTTTAAGAGTTCAAATGGGTATTGGTATAAGAAAGAATTCGATTCCAATGGTAAAGAAACCTATTTTGAGGGTTCAAATGGGTATTGGTATAAGAAAGAATTCGATTCCAATGGTAATGAAATCTACTATGAGAATTCAAAAGGTACTGTTAGTGATAATAGACCAAAACCAAATTGTGGTGGTAAAACAGTTACGATTGATGGAATTGAATACGAATTAAAAGCAAAGAAACAATGACAACAGTAGCAAAACTTTTAAAACATGATTTCGCCAAAGGTTCATTAAACCTATTCGATTCTAATGGTAGTGAAACCTATTTTGAGAATTCAAATGGTATTATTAGATATAATAGACCGTCTAGTCATAAAGTTCATATTTGTCCAATGAACTAGACAAATATTTGTTATATTTATATTGTAATCAAACAAACACTATAACTAATGACAACAATAGCAAAACTTTTAAAACACGACTTCGCCAAAGGTGATTTGAACCTATTCGATACAAACGGTAATCAAACCTACTATGAGGATTCAAATGGGTATTGGATTAAGAAAGAATATGATTCTAATGGTAATCTAACCTACTATGAGACTTCAAATAAGCATTGGTCTAAGTATGAATATGATTCTAATGGTAATCAAACCTATTATGGGGATTCAAATGGTATTATTAGAGACAATAGACCAAAAGCAAATTGTGGTAAAACAGTTACAATTGATGGAATTGAATACGAATTGAAAGCAAAGAAATAAATACTCATGAAAACATTCACTTAAGATAAGATGATATACTTTGCGCAATATCGTGAAGCTAAAGGTTATCAACCTAATATATTCACTTAAATTATGACAAGAAGAATATTATGATTAAACGTAGCAGAGTTCTTTGATAAATCTAAAATAAATAGTATTATTTACTATTGATAGTTTAGCTCTTTTGTCTACATATATAAATGTATATTAAGAATAATCAAAGTTTATGCTGTAAAACACATTAAAATTAGTCTTGCTTATAATAAACAGTAAATGTAAGTCGATTTCGCAATTTACAGTCTGCTAAAAGACATTGTTTGTTATGAGGTATTAATTTATAATTAGTTTCTGGAGAGCCAGAAGTGGAAGTATATCTAATAACATGTAGCTTTAGCAACTACCAAGATTGATTTTATAAATATTGCCCAGAAGTGAATACGAAGCACAAATTTTGAATTAAACAAAAACAAATGAAATATTGGAATCTCAATTTTATAAATGACTCTGAACAAGTCGATATAAGTATGGTAGAAATGAATAAAGGAATAGTAAACATTAATCTTCATACTCACAGTTGTAATAATCGTAGATTTCCTAGATTAAAAACAAATGGTATTTATTGGATTAATGATTCTGGTATATCATTTATAACTTCTTATATTAAAATCGAAGTAGTTCATATAAGATCAGGAGTAATATTCTATATCAAATATAACTCTAAACTAAATGAATTTAAAAGTAAAGAATTACATTTTGAAAAAGGTAGTATAATTCATTTACATGCTGAACCAGAGTTTATAAACGTAAACTTAAACCCTAAATACTATAAAGTAAATACACTTGGTAATAAATCAATTATTAATTATCAATTTACAGGTTATTAAATAAACAAATCTTAAAACTAAACAATGAAAGTTAAAAGAGCACAAGTAATTATGTTACCTACAAATAATGAATCACTTATAATTAAATGCATTAGTAATTTTACATCAAATCCTTTAGAATACTATAGAAAATCTACCAATAAAAATTATAATTATCAACATTTATATATTGTAGATGATTCAGATATTAAAAGTGGTGATTGGAAATTAATAAATACTGACACAGACAAACTTTCAACAGTTGTACAACATGAAAAAGGAATTAATTATTATAAACAATCTAAAATCATAGCAACAACTGATAAATCACTTGCATTTATCCCAAAAGAAATACCAAGTGGTATTGCATTTGAATTACCACAACCTAGTAAATCATTTATTGAAAAATATGTTAAACTAGGTGGTATTGATGAAGTTAATGTTGAGTATGGAATAGATATGGTTCTTGAATATTCATCAGGAACAACACCATCAACATTTCTCAAAATAAACTCACACAATGAGATTACAATTCATCCAATTAAAGATAGTTGGTCAAAAGATGAAGTTAATCATGTACTTAGAGATTTCTCTAATGTTATGGGATTAGATAGTAGTTATGTTAGAACTTATATTAAAGAAAACATATGATAATACTCACATATTTAGGTTACTTATTATTAGCTATAATAGTGTTGGGTTGATTTACCAGCTATTATAGATGTACTAATAAATACAATATGGAAGGTATTGGAATATTGATATTAGTGGTGGGATTTTTTATTTGGAAAGCAAGCATAAAAGGAAATGAAAATCAAAGGTCTTAAAAGTTGGATGCATCTAGCTGATGGATGGTTGACTTACAGGGTAACCTATTTCTTCCGACGTAAATACCGCCAAGTTAGAAATGTATTCAGGTGGCTCCCAATTATCTGGAACCAGTTTGATTTTGATTATTGCTACTCTATAGAGGTATTTAAATTCCAACTACTCAAACAAGCGGATGTTATGGAGACCAGTGGTACATTAGTCGGTAGTGAACATAAAGCCAAGAGAATCAGAACCATCATAGCATTAATGGATAAAGTATATGATGATGAATATGCATTAGAATATTACGATAAGTCTATTGAATTATACGGTAAGTATGAATACAAATTCGTCCCAATTAATGAGACAGCATATAACCCTATAACTAAAAAAGTAGAGGAGCTAAGTGAGATGATACAAGTATGGGAACAAAATTGGACGAAAGAGGAACTGGTAGATATTGAGGCTCATATAAGCCAAATGATGATAGAGTCTGATATAAAACAAAAACGAGCACATAAATTATTGTGGGAATTAGTTGAGCATAATATTCAAAGATTTTGGGATTGATTAATATACAATGAAAAAGGAAGATACATTCGTATTAGACAAAGACTATTATATGGATAATGACAAACTAGTTCTTACTGGTGAATATCTGTCTAAGATACGAAAAAGTTGTTGTGGGAATGGTTGTAGACATTGTCCATTTGATCCTACTGGTATTAAAGGAATACTAGTTAAATTATAAGGATCAAATAACTTTTAAGACCTTGGGTAAGATAACATGGCATTAGACTAAAATTTCTATATTCTAAATCTAATTATCAAGCCGTAAAACCTCATTCTGTACAGTAGACAGAACCTTCTTCAGTACTTCTATTATATCCTATATAAAGTAAATTACTAAAGCTTAGACATCTGCTCTATAACTATCACCGTTTCTCTAATAGTAAATACACCATGTAGATTACATATCAAGCCAGCTAGAAGATAACTCTCTTACTTAAAGTCTCAGAACCAAACTCAGCCAGCTCTTCCAAAATAACACTAAACTAAATTATATCAAATCAATAACTATTATCAATATTAACATCAGGGAAGATCCAAAATTAATCATTAACTCATATATTAATCATTATACAATCTAGTATACAATATCAACATACTCTCATATCCGTATCTGATCAAATTCTCGGTTGTTCTATCAATGTTATATCAATGTTATATGATCTTCTATCAATTTTATATGATCTTCTATCAATTTTCTATGATGTTCTAGGATGTTCTATCAATTTTCTATGATGTTCTATCAATTTTCTATGATGTTCTAGGATGTTCTATCAATTTTCTATGATGTTCTAGGAAAGCGGTCCGACAATTCAGTACCCAAGTGTGTACTCCCCAATCTCTCAGAACCCACGACTATCCTATACACACCTTAAAGCTACACTAGTTTCATTTTCCCTGCTAGCCAGCTCTGAATTCTCCGTAGCCAAAATGAGTTGCTTGTTAGCTTAGTCCTTTTAGTCTATAGTCAGCTGTCTATACTCTATTGCTGTCTATACTGCTATTATTATAGATATACTTTTATGTTAATGCTGATAGTTTATATGAATGGTGATAAAACGATTTGCATTAGGTGTAGATGTAGAGTTCAAATCTAGTGATGGCCAGAAGGAGTCATTTGTATTCAAATAATTAAAGATGATGAATATTATGCTATTGATAGACCATCTAGTCATAAAGTTCATATCTGTCCAATGAACTAGACAAATATTTGTTATATTTATATTGTAATCAAACAAACACTATAGATAATGACAGCAGCAAAACTTTTAAAGCACGATTTCACCAAAGGTGATTTGAACCTATTTGATTCCAATGGTAAAGAAACCTACTTTGAGGATTCAGATGGGCATTGGTCTAAAAGAGAATATAATTCCAATTGTAATCAAACCTATTTTGAGAGTTCAAATGGGTATTGGTCTAAGTCTGAATATGATTCCAATGGTAAAGAAACCTACTATGAGAATTCAAATGGGTATTGGTATAAGAAAGAATTCGATTCCAATGGTAAAGAAACCTACTCTGAGGATTCAAAAGGTACTGTTAGAGATAATAGGCCAAAAGCAAATTGTAGTGGTAAAACAGTTACAGTTGATGGAATTGAATACGAATTGAAAGCAAAGAAATAATGACAGTAGCAAAACTATTAAAATACGACTTTACTAAATGTGAATTGAACCTATTCGATTCTAATGGTAATCGAATATACTATGAGGATTCAACTGGGTATTGGTATAAGAAAGAATTCGATTCCAATGGTAAAGAAACCTATTGTGAGGATTCAACTGGGTTTTTGTATAAGTCTGAATTTAATTCCAATGGTAATCAAACCTATTTTGAGACTTCAAAAGGGTATTGGTCTAAGATAGAATATAATTCCAATGGTAATCAAACCTACTCTGAGGATTCAAATGGGTTTTGGTCTAAGAGAGAATTCGATTCTAATGGTAAAGAAACCTACTCTGAGGATTCAAAAGGTGATATTACAGACAATAGACCAAAAGCAAATTGTAGTGGTAAAACAGTTATAATTGATGGAATTAAATACAAATTGAAAGCAAAGAAATAATGACAACAATAGCAAAACTTTTAAAGCACGATTTCACCAAAGGTGATTTAAAGTTATATGATTCTAATGGTAAAGAAACCTACTCTGAGAATTCAAATGGGTCTTGGGTTAAGAGAGAATCTGATTCTAATGGTAATCAAACCTATTTTGAGAATTCAATTGGGTTTTGGTATAAGTCTGAATATGATTCAAATGGTAATAACACCTATTATGAGAATTCAAATAAGCATTGGTCTAAGAGAGAATATGATACCAATGGTAGTGAAACCTATTTTGAGAATTCAAATGGTACTATTGAAGACAATAGACCAAAAGCAAATTCTAATGGTAAAACCGTTATTATTGACGGAATTGAATACGAACTAAAAGAAAAGAAATAATGACAGTAGCAAAACTTTTAAAACACGACTTCACTAAAGGTGATTTAAAGTTATATGATTCAAATGGTTATCAAACCTATGGTGAGAGTTCTGATGGCTATTGGGTAAAGTCTGAATATGATTCCAATGGTAATAACACCTACTATGAGAATTCAAATGGGTATTGGTATAAGAAAGAATTCGATTCCAATGGTAAAGAAACCTATTTTGAGGGTTCAACTGGGCATTGGTCTAAGTTTGAATATGATACCAACGGTAATCAAACCTATTTTGAGACTTCAAAGGGGTATTGGTATAAGTATGAATATGATTCTAATGGTAATAACACCTATCATGAGAGTTCAACTGGGTATTGGTCTAAGAGAGAATATGATTCAAATGGTAAAGAAACCTACTTTGAGAATTCAAAAGGTGATATTACAGATAATAGACCAAAAGCAAATTGTGGTAAAACAGTTACAATTGATGGAATTGAATACGAATTGAAAGCAAAGAAATAATGACAACAGTAGCACAGGTATTAAAGCACGACTTTACTAAATGTGAATTGAACCTATTCGATTCTAATGGTAAAGAAACCTATTATGAGACTTCAACTGGGTTTTGGTATAAGTCTGCATATGATACCAATGGTAAACGAACCTATTTTGAGGATTCAGATGGATATTGGTCTAAGTTTGAATATGATACCAACGGTAATGAAACCTATTATGAGACTTCAACTGGGTATTGGTATAAGAAAGAATTCGATTCCAATGGTAAAGAAACCTATCATGAGAGTTCAACTGGGTTTTGGTCTAAGAGAGAATTCGATTCAAATGGTAAAGAAACCTACTTTGAGAATTCAAATGGTACTATTAGAGACAATAGACCTAAAGAAAATTGTAATGGTAAAACAGTTACAATTGATGGAATTGAATACGAATTGAAAGCAAAGAAATAATGACAATAGCAAAACTTTTAAAACACGACTTCACTAAAGGTCATTTAAAGTTATATGATTCAAATGGTTATCAAACCTACTATGAGAGTTCAAAGGGATATTGGGTTAAGTCTGTATATGATACCAATGGTAAACGAACCTATTTTGAGAATTCAACTGGGTCTTGGTATAAGTCTGAATATGATACCAATGGTAATGAAATCTACTATGAGACTTCTGATGGTACTATTGAAGACAATAGACCAAAAGCAAATTCTAATGGTAAAACCGTTATTATTGACGGAATTGAATACGAACTAAAAGAAAAGAAATAATGACAGTAGCAAAACTTTTAAAACACGACTTCACTAAAGGTGATTTAAAGTTATATGATTCAAATGGTTATCAAACCTATTTTGAGACTTCAAAAGAGTATTGGTCTAAGAGAGAATTCGATTCCAATGGTAATAACACCTACTATGAGAATTCAAATGGGTATTGGTATAAGTTTGAATATAATTCCAATGGTAATAACACTTATTATGAGACTTCAAAAGGTACTATTATAGATAATAGACCAAAACCAAATTGTGGTGGTAAAACAGTTACAGTTGATGGAATTGAATACGAATTGAAAGCAAAAGAAATAACATGAAAATCTGGCACATAGGGTGATACATATTCATATTACGACTTAGTAACAATTCTAGAAGTAATAGTCATAGTGAACTGATGAAGTCATTGAGGCTATCTGTTCTTGTATTTGCCATCTAACCAATTATAATAATTGTCATTTTATTTGGACCGTTGTTTTGTTATATTTAAATGGGATTATTAGGAACAGATGTATCGATAGTCATTGAACAAGAGTCTATTAGGCAAATACGAGCAGACATAAGTAAATGTATTGAAGGACAGATAAGTCATAAAGCTGATTGGTATGTAAATGTAACAGTTTGGGACTTTGTCCATGAGCTTGTATGGGATGAATTATTTCAACCTGTTGTTTTGACACTATCTATTCAGATTCCAATAATCCACGTTAAGCAGAACATTAAATCATGAGCAGAGTTTGTAGGAGTAGATACATAGCAGTAGAGGCAAATCAAATTAGAGAAGATTTTGATAAGAATGTAGGCATAGGCACAAGCAGAGTGGTTGAAGATATTATGTTGAGCATTTCAGTACTTGTTCTAGTATACA
>FUWD013171512.1_pt1 | contig 33990 bp, 23 predicted proteins | sample 1063281 | NCBI WGS metagenome assembly FUWD01 (sample SAMEA79048168, study PRJEB19326) | metagenome | biome: marine | reverse complement strand
ACGGCGGTGAAGCTGAGCCACTAACGGAGCACGAGACAGGTGTTTCAAATATTCAATGGTCGCCCGATAGCAAATTCATCTATTTCCTGGCTAACGATGCTAAAAGTGACGAAGAAAAGAAGCGGGAAAAGGCTAAAGATGATGTTTTTGCTTTTGATGAAAATTATCAACAGAGACACCTCTGGAAAATATCTTTCGATAGTAAAGAAAGCAGTCGAATCACGGAGGGTGATTTTTCCATCACGAATTACAAACTTTCCAGGGATGGAACAAAGTTTGCTCATCATCGGGGGCCCAATCCACTGTACGGTTCGGCCGAACATAATGAAGTGTGGATAATGAATGAAGATGGAACAGATGCAATTCAGATCACAAATAACAATGTATCTGAGCAAGGTGCTCAACTGTCACCAGATAACACCACAATTCTGTTCACCAGTTTCTCCAACGAGGAGTTTGAGTTTTATTATAACGACAACATCTTCCTAGCTCCCGCAAAAGGAGGCAAACACAAACTTTTACTAAAACAGATGCCCCATGAGGTTGGTAGCACCACATGGTCTAAAGACGGGAAAAGTATCTACTTCACTGCCAATACAGGAGTCAGAACTGAGCTGTTTACAGTTACAGTAAAAGGAGAGAAACTCGTTCAGCTAACCAAAGGTGATCATGCTCTCAGAAACTTGAGATATTATCCCAGGCTTGACCGTTTTGTGTTTGGAATCGGAGAACAAACTAATGCCGGTGATATTTATACCCTTGAGAACAAACGTCGTGCCTCTCCGCAAAAAGTCACTAAAGTTTATGATTATCTAAATAATGAATTTCGCCTGCCGAAACAAGAAGCTATCCAGTGGAAAGGAGCAGATGGTGCTACAGTGGAGGGTTTGCTCTACTATCCTCTCGATTACGAAAAAGGAAAAAGCTATCCGCTCTGTGTTCAAACCCACGGTGGTCCGGCAGCTTCAGACAAGTTCAGCTTCGGGAGTTGGAGCAGATATGTTCAAGTTCTTACCTCAAGAGGATGGATGGTTTTCAAACCTAACTACAGGGGCAGCACTGGTTATGGAGACGACTATCTCAGAGACATGGTTGGTCACTACTACCGGCAGTCTCATCTGGATGTGATGACAGGGGTGGATCACCTGATCAATAAAGGTCTCGCTGACGGCGACCGAATGGTCAAGATGGGATGGAGCGGTGGTGGCCACATGACAAACAAGATCATCACACACACAGACCGCTTCAAAGCCGCTTCATCAGGTGCTGGTGCTGTGAACTGGATCTCCATGTACGCCCAGAGCGATGTTCGCATATACCGAACACCGTGGTTTGGTGGCACCCCCTGGCAAAAAGATGCGCCTATAGATGCTTACTGGGACCATTCTCCGTTAAAAGATATCTCGAAAGTGACAACGCCCACACTTGTTCTTGTAGGTGAAAATGACGTTCGTGTCCCAATGCCACAATCTGTGGAACTTTACAGGGCTCTCAAATCCAACGGAGTTCCTACTCATCTTTATGTTGCACCTCGGGAACCTCACGGCTGGCGAGAGTTGAGACACGAACTGTATAAAGTGAATATAGAACTGGACTGGTTTGAGAAATATGCATTGGATCGGGAGTATTCTTGGGAAGAAGCTCCGGTTGATGCTGATGATGAGCAATAGTTCAAATTCTATAGAATGAATAAAAAAGGCTGGTTATCCAGCCTTTTTTATTTTCAGTAGGACTTTCACATTTTTCTTTTTCGGCCACCGCTGTAAACTTGGTCATTCCTTAAGGAGAAATGTTGAACCGTTCTTTATTACCAAAATGATGGTAGCGGGATTTTTCTTTTTTCACAGACCGGATGCGGGCCGGTTTTGCCGCAATGAGCGGAATAAATTCTAAAACCACCTCATCTCCTTCACTCTTTTCACCTATCAATCCGTCCACCCTGTCATTAAATGACTGAGAAAAGTCATTCTACCTCTTTAACTGTCGTCGTTGGTTCCCAGTGGGGCGATGAAGGGAAAGGGAAAATCACCGATTATTTCGCCGGAGATTGTGACTATGTGGTCCGGTTCCAGGGGGGGAACAATGCAGGACATACAGTCATCGTTGAAAGTGAAGTGTACAAGCTACACCACATCCCTTCGGGCGTCCTTTACCCTCACCCAGTATCAGTCATCGGCAATGGTGTGGTGATCAATCCTAAAGGCCTCATAGAAGAGATTGAATCATTAAAAGAACGGGGTGTGGAACCAAACCTGAAGGTGAGTGACAGGGCCCATGTTATTATGCCGTATCACATTGTTATGGACGAATGCCTTACCGGCCATCAAGGTGATCTGGCAGCAGGCAGTACAAAACGTGGGATCGCTCCTGTTTATGCGGATAAGGCCTATCGTCATGGAATCCGCATGGGGGATCTTTTGGAGCCGGCCATTTTTGAAGAAAAACTCCAAAGAGCCTATCAGTTTAACAAAAAAGTAGTGACGCAAGCTTTCGAAGCAACATTTGATCTCGCTCTAGAAGATATTTACACCGACTATCTGAGCTTTGGAGAGACATTAAAAAAATATATATGTGACACACAGATGGATCTCTATACGGCTTACTGTGAAGGAAAATCATTCCTGTTGGAGGGAGCGCAGGGGGTTTCTCTTGATCTCGATCACGGTCTCTATCCCCACACCACAAGCTCCAACACGGTTGCCGGACAGATCAATGTGGGGACGGGCATTGGTTTCAATGGGCAACGGCGCATTATCGGTGTGGCGAAGGCTTATGTAAGTCGCGTTGGCATTTCCCCGTTTCCCACAGAGCTGGATGGCGACGAAGCTGAACTGCTTCGGGAGAAAGGACAGGAGTATGGCACCACCACCGGCCGACCCCGCAGGGTGGGATGCCTTGATCTAGTTCAACTTAGGCAAGCGGTTCGTGTGAACGGTCTCACAGAAATTGCCCTGACAAAAATTGATATTTTGTGCGCCATGAATGAACTGAAAATTTGTACAGCTTACAATATTTCGGGAGAGTCGGTGTCGGAAATGCCCGGGAGCCTTGGCAAAATGCGCCAGGCTGTTCCGGAATATTCCACTTTAAAAGGGTGGCCAGAAATAAGCGAAAAACAGATTGAAATGTATTGTAATAATGGATACGAAGATCTGCCCGATTCTATTAAAGACTACGTCAACTTTATCGAGCAAGCTGTGGATTGCCCTGTCACTATCATTTCCCTTGGGCCTCAGAGACATCAGACCATTGTGAGGTAACTGTTGAGTTTTGAGAATGAAACTTTCGACTTTAACGCTCTCTCGGACTCAGAAATTGAATTAACACTCCAAAATAACAGCATACCGCTTAAGGTAGAGGAAGCGCTCAAAATTCAAAATGAAATGTTGGGCCGGGCACCGTCCATATCAGAACTGATCCTATTTTCCATCCAAGGCTCCGAACATTCCAGCTATAAAAGCAGCCGATCACACTTAAAGCAGTTTACCACCACCGGGCCCGATGTGGTTTTAGGCGCCAAGGAAGATGCCGGCGTGGTGGCGGTAGCGACAGATAGTGAAGGACATCGCTGGTGTGTGGTCATGAGCCACGAATCCCACAATCACCCTTCTCAGATCGTACCCTATGAAGGGGCTGCCACCGGTGTTGGCGGAAACGTCCGGGATGTTATGTGTATGGGTGCCGAAGTAATTGCATGCACCGATTCGTTCCGTTTCGGGGAAATTACCAGCAACAAAACCAAATGGATCCATGATGGCGTGGTGGCAGGTATTGCCGGTTACGGGAACCCACTGGGCATTCCCAACATCGGCGGGGACATTTATTATCACGAGGGCTATAACGAAAATTGCCTGGTCACGCTGGTGACCCTGGGCATCGTGCGGGAAGATCACATCATTCATTCCTATGCGCCAAATAATGCAGACGGTTATGATCTCATCTTGATTGGTAAACCCACAGACAATAGCGGCTTTGGTGGCGCCAGTTTTGCTTCTTTGGAATTGGAAGAAGAAAAAAAAGAACAGAACAAGGGAGCGGTTCAGGAACCCAACGCCTTCTTGGAACGACACCTGCTCAAATCCACCTATGCACTGTTTGACATCCTAAAAGAAAAAGAAATCATTGAACATATCGGTTTCAAAGATTTAGGGGCCGGCGGCGTGGCCTGTGCCAGTGTAGAGCTGGCAGAAACAGCTGGCTACGGATCTGAAGTCTGGCTTGACAAAGTCCACATCGGATTGAACAATTTACATCCTTCCGTTTATCTCTGTAGTGAAACTCAGGAACGTTTCATGTGGGTTTCACCGCCGGAAGTGACGCCAATGATCGTAGATCATTATAATAAGGTGTTCGACCTACCCGGCGTTAGCGAAGGGGCCCAAGCATCAGTGATTGGCAAGATCCGCAGTGATGGCCAGTACATTGTTCACAACGGGGATGAAGAGATAGTAAATGCACCGGCGGCTGAAGTGACAGAAGGATTCCTGTACAATCGCCCTTTTAAAGCACGTGAAAAGAATGTAACGGAACCACATATCCCCGATCCCGCGGATTATAACCAAACATTATTGGATATACTCACCCATGAAAATATGGCCAGTCGTGAGCCCGTGTTTGAACAATACGACAAGCAGGTCCAGGGGCGGGTTCATACCGAAACTGGATTGGCCGATTCTGGTGTTATGGCGCCCTTCAATTCTGAAAATTACCCGGAAGAAATCCGGAATGTGGGAATTGCTTTGTCCACGGATCACAATCCGAGGTATGGACTCATCGACCCCTACTGGGGCGGTGTGAATGCCGTAGTGGAAGCCATGCGAAATGTGGCGGCTGTGGGTGCTACGCCCCATGCGGTTACCGACTGTCTCTGCTTCGGCAATCCGGAGAAGCCCTACCAGATGTGGGAATTTGTGGAAAGTGTCCAGGGTGTGGCGGATGCCTGTCACGCTATCACGCTGAAAGACAATCCAGATGATGCCACGCCCATCATCGCCGGGAACGTGAGTTTTTATAATGAATCCAGTATTGGTGCCATCCCTCCCAGCCCTATTGTCAGCTGTCTTGGACGGCTCAAGGATGTGACCAAAGCGGTTCCCATGCATTTTCAAACATCTGACTCAATCTTGATCATGGCGGGCGAACGAAGAGATGAATTGGGCGGATCCGTTTTTTATAGTCTCCATGATGAACTTGGAGCCAATGTCCCCCAACCCAATTTGGAAGAAGTAAAAAACCAGATCTTTGCTCTCACGGACTGCATCAATGAAGATTTGGTTTTATCGTGCCACGATATTGCGGACGGCGGTGTAGCCTCAACCCTAGCGGAGATGACATTCGGGAATGGAATTGGTTGCGACATAACGATTAACAGTAACCTTCCAACCGATAAGATTTTATTTTCCGAAACAGGCGGTTTTGTATTGGAAGTATCTCCGGAAAATGCCGATGCTGTTATTTCTAATTTTTCCAAGTATGAATCAGATGTTTTTCAAATCGGCACCACAGGTAGTAATACGATTCAAATAAACAGGGTGGTGGATATGGTTATATCCGATGCAAAAAAACCCTGGGCCAACGGCTTGAGAGAGAAATTGTAATGGGTAATATCGATTACAAATCAGCCGGTGTAGATATTGATGCAGGCAATGAAGCGGTGGATCGCATTAAAGATGGGGTGAAGTCTACCTTTACATCCAATGTGCTCACGGGGCTGGGCAGTTTTAGTTCGCTTTACGATCTGAAACCCATTTTAGATAATTACAAAAATCCTGTTATGGTCCAGAGCATTGACGGGGTGGGGACGAAAACCATTATTGCCCGAAAATTGGGCAAATACGACACCATCGGAATTGATCTCTTAAGCGCCTGCGCTAACGATATCATTGTCATGGGAGCCCGGCCTCTAACCTTTCTCGATTATATCGCCAACGACAAACTGAAGCCGGAAATTATAGAAGAAATCGTTTCTGGTATGGTCACCGCTTGTAATGATTCGGGAGTCTCCCTTGTTGGTGGCGAAACTGCAGAAATGCCTGACACTTACCTGCCTAGCGAACATGATCTTGTGGGTGTCATCACCGGTGTGGTGGAAAAAGACAAGATCATTACAGGTGAAACGATTCAGCCGGAAGATGTTGTATTGGGGTTGCCATCTAGCGGATTGCATACCAACGGCTATTCCTTCGCCCGAAAGCTCTTTTTTGAGATCGGCGGATATGATGTGAATGACACCATCCCTGAATTGGAAAAATCGGTGGGGCTCACCTTGCTGGAACCTCATATTAATTATACGAATCACGTGTTTGCACTGCTGGATGCTGGAATTGACGTTAAGGGAATTGCTCATATTACAGGCGGTGGATTGGTAGAAAACATTCCACGGATTTTGCCGGACGGTGTTGGCGTTGATATGCAAAAAAAATCCTGGCCTGTTCCACCTGTGTTTAAGCTTATGAAAAAGCTGGGGAACATAGACTGTAATGAAATGCGCCGAACCTTCAATATGGGTATCGGAATTGTGTTTATTGTTGATCCCCATAATGTGGATGCAGTGGAGGATACCTTAGAAGATCTGACAACAGTTTATGAAATTGGTTCAGTGGTGAACGGGAAAAAGGAAGTAGGATTTAAATGAATCTCAAAATCGCCATCATCCAATTCCCCGGTTCTAATACAGAACGGGAAACGTTCATGGCCTGCCGACGTGTGGGACTAAACCCGATTGAATTTTTATGGAATGAACTGGCGGAAAAATTGACTGACTTTGACGGGTATGTGATTATAGGGGGGTTTGCTTACGAAGATCGCTCTCGTTCCGGCGTGATTGCTTCATTGGACCCCATCATGAAGCAAATCAAACTTGAAGCAGAAAAAGGGAAACCTGTTCTGGGTATTTGCAACGGTGCACAAATATTAGTCGAAAGTGGGCTCGTTCCCGGGCTGAATAATCACCGGCTGGGAATGGCGCTGACAGATAATAAACGAGTCAAAGGCGGTCATGTGGTAGGTGTAGGTTACTATAACACCTGGGCAAACCTGCAAATGACTGTTCCACCCGAGCGATGCGCCTTTACTTATCACATGAAAACAGGTGACTGGATCCACATCCCTCTGGCACACGGGGAAGGGCGTTTTATTATTCCTGATGAATTGCTCTTCAAGTTAGAGGAAAATAACCAAACCGTTTTTCGCTACTGCGATGACGAGGGAAATATTGTAGATGAATTCCCCACCAACCCAAATGGATCCATGCATAACCTAGCGGCTGTGTGCAACTCAGGCGGGAATGTTATGGCCATAATGCCTCATCCTGAGCGGACAGAAAACGGCGACGCCATTTTTTCATCCATGAAAAAATTTATCGAAGAGGGAAATCCTATAACTGATCATACACTAACGTTTGATCGCCCCCATTATGAAGTGGCGAATTACAAATCCAACGGCGATGCCACCGAATGGGTCATCGACATGATTATCACTGATAATGAAGCAGCATCTGTGCAGAATACTTTGAATCAACTGGGATTTGATGTGGAAATCACACGCCAGACTCATTGGGAAATCGGAACAAACGGAAATAGAAAATCTGTTCTTCAGCAGATCGATTCCTCCGGTGAACTTTATAATTCAAATAAGGAGTTCATCCGCAATATTTCAGAGAAAGAGGACTGTGTTTCTTTACTTGTCCGTCAGAAAGAGGACATAAAGGGGAGATCGAAATTCGAATCGCTGAGAGAGCGCTTCGAAATAGATGGTATTACCCACCTCACACACGGTACCATCTGGAATGTGAAGATTGCAAGCGGTAATTTGGATACTATTCTAGGAGACATTTTGGAGACACACATATTCTTCAATCCGTTATCACATGACTGCTATAAAATACAGTGAAGGGTACGCGGATCGCATCCGCGCCGAACTGAATAACACACTCACCGAAACCAATCTGTCGGTTGGAGCAAAACGAAAGGGTAAAGTGCGAGATCAATACGATTTCAACGATAAGATCGCTCTTATCACCACTGATCGTCAAAGTGCGTTTGATCGTGTTCTCGCCGCCATTCCTTTCAAAGGACAAGTTCTGAACCAGACCAGTGCCTGGTGGTTTGACCAGACACAAGACATCATTCCTAACCATGTGCTCTCAGTACCGGACCCTAATGTGACACTGGCCAAGAAATGCGATGTCCTCCCCATTGAATTCGTTGTCCGAGGATACATCACCGGCAGCACCAGCACAGCCCTATGGACCGTTTATAATAATGGCGACCGGGAATATTGCGGGAACGCACTTCCGGAAGGACTGGTCAAGAACCAAAAGCTGGATTCCAATATGCTTACCCCCACCACCAAAGAAGAACATCATGACAGACCCATTGCCCCAGATGAAATCGTCAGCGAAGGGTGGATGACTCAAGAAGATTGGGACTTTTGCAGTCAAAAAGCAATGGAACTGTTCGCTTTTGGACAAGAGAAAGCTGCTGAACACGGTATGATCCTGGTGGACACCAAATATGAAATGGGTCGCGATTCAGGTGGTAACATCGTTTTGATTGATGAAATCCATACGCCGGATAGCAGCCGTTACTGGATCACTGAGACATATGATGAAAAGATGGCTGCTGGAGAAGAACCGCAAAATGTGGATAAGGAATTCTTACGGCTCTGGTTTGTGGACAACTGTGATCCTTATAACGACGAGACCCTTCCTGAAGCACCGGAAGAATTGGTAGTGGAATTATCCAGTCGTTACATCTATTTATACGAGATCATCACCGGTGGAACCTTTATCTTCCCTGAAGGCAAGCCGGTTCAAGAACGAATCAACGAAAACCTGAAGGATCATCTATGAAAACTGTCATCATCATGGGTTCTACATCGGATGAACCCCACGCCAAGAAAATCACCGATAAACTGGATGAATTCAACATTCCCTGGGAACAACATGCCGCCTCCGCCCACAAAGAGCCGCTGAAAGTTCTTGAGGTCTTGGAGGCCCACCAGGGTGAAAAAGATCTGGTGTACATCACCATAGCCGGCCGATCAAATGCCCTGTCTGGTTTCGTGGCGGCCAATTCCGAACATCCTACTCTTGCCTGCCCCCCCTTTTCGGACAAAGCAGATATGCTTGTGAACATTCATTCCACCCTGCAGATGCCCAGTAATACACCAGTGATGACAGTGATTGACCCAGGGAACTGTGCTCTGGCTGTTAAACGAATCTTCGGTGGCTGATCGGCTAAACGCAATTTCTCCATTAGATGGGCGCTACGGCAGTAGCGTAAAAGATCTGTCCGCCTATTTTTCGGAATCGGCACTCATGCGCTACCGCGTCACGGTTGAGGTGGAATATCTCATCGCTCTTGGTCGCGAAAAAGGGATAAAGGAATTACAATCATTCACTAGCACAGAACAAATCAAACTGCGAAATATTTACAGAAACTTTAATGCTGCCGCTGCTCAAAAAATCAAAGAAATCGAATTGACCACCAACCATGACGTTAAAGCGGTAGAATATTTTCTTCAATCCAAATTGAAAAAAGCTCTCTATCCATGGATTCATTTTGCCCTTACTTCTGAAGATGTAAACAATCTGGCTTATTCACTTATGTGGCGGGACGGATTAAAGCAGGTGTATCTGCCTGCTGTACAAAATGTTAACAGGGAATTGAAGAAGCTTGCGCGCCGCTATAAAAATTCATCCATGCTTGCCCTCACGCACGGACAACCAGCCACGCCTACAACATTCGGAAAAGAATTGGCGGTATTCTACCATCGACTGGATCGGCAAATAGACCAAATGAGAGTCCACAAACTGCTGGGGAAATTTGGCGGCGCAACAGGAACCTGGTCAGCACACAAAGTGGCGTATCCCAAAGTGAACTGGATACGTTTCGCCAGCTGGTTCATCAAGAGTCTCGGACTGGAACCGAATCTTGTCACCACCCAAATTGAGCCCCATGATTCCCTCGCGGAAAGTTATCATCAAATTGTCAGGGTCAATTCCATTCTCACGGACCTCTGCAGAGATATGTGGTCTTATATCGGTCGTGGAGTATTGGGGCAGAAAAAAGTGGCCGGTGAAGTGGGCTCCAGCACCATGCCTCACAAGATCAATCCTATTCAGTTTGAAAATGCCGAAGGGAATCTGGGCGTGGCGAATTCATTACTGAATCATCTTGCCGCCAAGCTTCCTATTTCCAGAATGCAACGAGATCTGACTGACAGCACCACAATGCGCAATCAAGGTGTTGCTCTTGGGCACAGCACCCTGGCGCTGAAAAATATTTTAAATGGTCTCGGTCGTATCTCTGTTAACAGATCTCATTTGTCAGCCGAACTGGACCAGCACTGGGAAGTGTTGGCTGAAGCGGTTCAGACTATCCTCCGAAAAGCGGGAAAACAGGATGCCTATGAGGGAATGAAGAGACTGACTCAAGGTCAGCAGGTTGATGCCGATTCAATAAAACAATTTGTGTCCCAATTAACCATCGATGAAAATGATAAACAGACATTGCTTAAGCTGACACCAGCCGATTACATCGGGCTTGCCCCAAAGCTCGTGGAAATAATCTAATGTGCGGCATTGTAGGAATCCAAGCACAGTCGTCTGTAGCGTCTGAACTTTACGACAGTCTGATCCACCTTCAGCACCGGGGCCAGGATGCCGCCGGGATTATCACTTATGATTTCCGCATGCATAAAGAGAAAGGTCTCGGCCTGGTTCAGGATATATTTAATGAGAACAACATGAATCTTCTCACTGGTAACGTGGGAATTGGTCATACCCGTTACCCAACCCACGGCGGTTTTGGCCATGGTGAGATTCAGCCCTTCTGGACTGAAGTTCCTTACGGTGTCGCTTTGGGTCATAACGGCAATCTTGTCAACTATAAAGAATTGGCTGAAGAGATTACAGGTCGAGAGAAACGGTACCTCAACACTACCAGCGACACAGAGGTTTTGCTCCACATGTTTGCCACCGCGCTGGGACAAAACGGGTCAGCAAAATCAGACAAAGCATTCTTTGAACAAATCTGTGGTGCTGTAAAAAGTGTTTTTGATCGAACCAGTGGATCCTTTTCAGTGGTGGCCGCAATTGTGGGAAAAGGACTTATCGCCTTCAGAGATCCACACGGCATACGGCCGCTGTCAAGAGGTGAACGCAAAAGTGACAACGGTTCTGTTGACCACATATTTTCCAGCGAGACAACCATGTTTCATTCTCTGGAATTTGAACCGAAAGGAAATGTAGAACCGGGTGAAGTCTATTATGTAAGTGAAAGTGGCAAAGTTTTCAGCAAAAAACTTATGTCGGACGAATTTACTCCCTGCATTTTCGAGTACGTCTATTTTTCCCGTCCAGATACCATGATGAATGATGTAAGTGTTTACCGTTCCAGGTTAAGAATGGGTCAAAACCTTGCTAAACGGTGGATTGAAAAACACCCTGATGTTCTACCTGATATTGTTATCCCGGCACCGTCAACCGCTAACACTGCCGCCCTCTCCTTTGCTTACGAACTGGGTGTCCGCTACTCTGAGGGGCTATACAAAAATCCTTTCATCGGGCGAACATTCATCATGCCGGGCCAAGCCCAACGGAAAAAGTCGATCCGGCACAAGCTGGTTCCGCAGGAGATCGAGATTCGAGACAAAAAAGTGATGATCGTCGACGACAGCATCGTCCGCGGGAACACAAGCCGGCAAATTGTCCGTATGGTGAGGGGCATGGGTGCAAAAGAAGTTTACTTTGTTACTGCCTGTCCGCCGGTGAAGAATCCCTGTTTCTACGGTGTGGATATGCCAACCCGGTCAGAACTGATTGCAGCCCAAAAATCGGTTGATGAAATCCGGGCCTATATCGGTGTGGATATTCTCCTTTACCAGGAAATCCCCGACCTGGTAGAAGCAGTAACCCGTAAAGGCGATCACAACATTGATCGTCCGTGCATGGCATGTCTCGACGGTTGGTATGTTTCAGGAAACGTGGACGAAGAAAAAAAGAGCGAGATGGAGACCATGCGACTAAATGACCGCAACGGTGAATAACAACTTTCTGGTGGTAGGTTCTGGTGCCCGGGAGCACGCCATCTGCCGAGTTCTGCATCGTTCTCCTCAAGAAAAAAAGATTTTTTGTCTCGCCACAAACTTCAATCCCGGCATTGCCGAATTATGTGACGATGTAACTACGGGTGATATTAACGACTCCGATTCAGTCACCTCGTATGCAGAGAAAAATGGCGTGGGGCTTGCCATCATCGGGCCGGAGAATCCGCTGGCCTGCGGTGTGGCTGATGCACTTTGGGAAATGGATGTCAAAGTGGTAGGACCCAAAAAAGACCTGGCCCAGATTGAAACCTCCAAGGCGTGTGCCCGAGACCTTCTTAATGAATACAATATTCCTGCCTGTCCTGAATACAAGACATTTTCATCCATGGAGGGTGTCACTGATTATCTAAATGAACTAGGTGAGAATTATGTGGTTAAGTATGACGGTCTGGCGGGCGGCAAAGGTGTAAAAGTTTCAGGAGAACACCTTTATTCCCATGAGGAGGCTACGGAGTATTGCCAAGAGCTTGTGGAGAAAGGCGGTCGGTTTGTAATCGAAGAAAAACTGACGGGGCAGGAGTTTTCTCTCATGAGCTTCTGCGACGGAGAAACTTTGAAACATATGCCAGTGGTCCAAGACCACAAGCGAGCCTACGAAGGTGATACAGGCCCCAACACCGGCGGCATGGGAACCTACTCCGATGCAAACCACTCCCTCCCTTTTCTCAGAGATACTGATATTGCACAGGCACAGGGAATCAACCTGGCTACAGCCGCGGCACTGAAAGACAAGTTCAGAAAGGGGTACAAAGGTATCCTCTACGGCGGTTTCATGGCCACCGCAACGGGGGTCAAGCTTATTGAATACAACGCTCGCTTGGGTGATCCGGAAGCTATGAATGTGCTGCCCTTGCTGGAATCAGATTTTGTTGCACTCTGTAGGGCCATTACTGACGGTAATCTTCATGAGGTTGATGTCAAGTTCAGAAACCAAGCCACGGTCTGCAAGTATGCAGTGCCTGAAGGATATCCTGACAGTCCAGTGAAGGGCGAGCCAATTGATGTGTCCGGTATTGAAAATCGGGAGGACCTATTTTACGCATCGGTGGATATTAAAAATGATCAGTTGGTAGAAGCGGGGAGCAGAACTGTGGCAGTAGTAGGGATAGCCGACTCTATTACCGCGGCGGAGCAAATTGCTGAGAGGGAAATTTCAACTGTAACCGGTCCCCTCTTTCATCGGACAGATATTGGCACCAGAGAATTAGTGCAAAAAAGAATTGACCATATGGACAATCTCCGATGATTAAGATTGGTGTTCTCGGCTCCACAAAAGGGACCGACTTACAAGCCATACTGGATGCCATAAATAACGGCAAGTTAGATGCGGAAGTATCGGTGGTAGTTTCCAATCGAGAAAGTGCTTACATCTTAGAACGGACTAAAAGCCACGGAGTACCAACTTTTTTCATTCCCCATAAAGGTAAAGCCAGAGAGGAGTTTGACCGGGAAATGACAGCGGCTCTGAAAAACCACGGTGTTGAACTGGTGCTCCTCATAGGCTTTATGCGAATTCTGTCAGCGGAATTTTGCCGGGAATGGCATGACAGAATATTAAACGTCCACCCTTCCCTCCTGCCAAAATATGCCGGTGGAATGGATACCAACGTTCACGCTGAAGTAATAAAAAATGGTGACGCGGAAACAGGATGTACGATTCATTTCGTCACTGAAGAAGTGGATGCTGGACCGATACTGATCCAGAAAAAATGCGTCGTTGCGTCAGACGATACCGTGGAAACCCTTAAAGCAAAAGTTCAGATGTTGGAAGGTGATGCCTTTATTGAGGCCATCAAATTAATTTCCTGATAATCCCACAGTTGTTAATGCTTGTGTAAGAATTACCAATCTTGACGTTTGCTTTGTTTAAAGCAAAACACCCGTAAATACGTACCCCTCTATGGAGTTAGTAAAAAACTCTATGTGTCCGAAATTATAGCTACTTCAACAGTAGCATTTTACGGGTCTGACTGAACTCTCCAGCCTGTATCTGGTACAGATAGACACCAGCACTTACAGACCTTCCCAAATCATCGGTGCCGTCCCACTGGACAGACCTAAAACCGGCGTCTTCGGTTCGGTTCACAAAGGTGATAACCTTCCGGCCCATAAGATCGAAAATGGTCAAATCCACCTTCGCTCGGATCGGCAGGTCATAACGGATGGTGGTGACCGGATTAAATGGGTTGGGGAAATTGGGATAGAGGACAAATGAGGTCGGAACCGCCAAGTTCGCTTTTGTAGAGAGGCGGCGCTGGTCAAAAATGATCTCAAAGGGGCCGTTAGACGCCATGACGGCAGTGTCGTTGTCACACGCTTCAACGGTCCACTGTCCCCGGACAATACCGATGGAATCCAGAGACGGGACAATCTCACGGTAAGTCATAATCACTGCCGGCACAGTGAGGCTGTCTCTGGTGAGAAATGCAACACTGTCCAGCCCCACCAGACGGTAGATGACACTGTTATCCACATCCGTACTGGAGGTCCAGGCAAAAAGGATCTCGTGATGGAGGGTTTCCTCAGAAATTCCTACATATAAACTGTCGGACGGAGAAACAGCAGCAAAGGGTGTCGGCGGATCGTTCACGCTTACTACCTTAAGTGCCACTGCCGTCGCCACGGAACTGTCCGCTGTATCTACCGCCACATACCGGAAGGTATCGGCACCAAAGAAATTCATTTTTGGTGAGTAGATAAAGGCGCCTGTGGAATCCAGAACAACGGTACCATGAGCACTACTGTCCACCAGTACAGCTCGAAGCGTCTTCCCCTCCCAATCGCTGTCGTTACTGAGGACGCCGGGAGCGAGAACCGCCAGGGTACTGTCTTCCAAGGCGGTGTAGCTGTCTGCCACCGCCACAGGAGGGGCGTTGCCGAGCTGCACCGCGCCGGGGGAGCCACCCATTTCTATGCTGGCCGCCCAGTTGAAAACAAGTTCGTTGGCCATCAAAGGGTGGATCAATTGGAGGGACGGGCCGTCCCCGTTGGGCGAGCGAGGCCACGGTTCAATGGGACCATAGGTGACAGAATCAACAGTAAAGCCACCTTCACTTATCAGCACTACCGCTTCCCCGTCATTTTTCAAACCACCGCTCTGCCACTGTACACTTTCGACATAAGATTCAGCATTGCCGGTCACTACCAAAACGCTCTGGGAAGCAATTGTATCACTATCTGAAAATGTGTGGGTGACCCCTTTACTAAATGTGTAGCCAGTAAGATATGCGGTGACACTGCCCATATTAAACAGCTCAAGAAACTCAAAATCTCTGTCACTCCCTTGCACTGTACTGGGATTGTAATGGATCTCATTGATCACAAGAGGGTAAACGTCATTATCTGAAATAGTGATAGAGATATTGTCGACAGAAAAACCGTCGTAAATGCTGTCGCTGCTGGTTACAGTGTGAGAGATGGTGGCAGTTTCAGGTTTTTCGGGATCAGAATCATCCGTAGCTGTCACTATTACTTCCTGAGTGTCGTCATAGTTTGTTGCAGAAAAAATCAGAGTGTCAGGATCCACTGAAATGTCTGTGGTTGACGCGGCAAGAACAATAGTGACGGTAGCGGTAGGTTGACTCTGCAATACCACTGTATAGTAATCGGAGGTGTCACCTTCCGTTACAGCTGTACTTCCATCCGTTTCTATGACGGTAATATCGGCTGTATCATCGTCCACCACTGTAACAATGACAGAATTGATGGTGATATGGCTATAGTTGGTATCATCACTGGAAACCGAATGAGTAATTGTGCTGGTATGATTCTCTTCATCTTTGCCATCATCCACCGCGGACACATTCACCGTCTGAGCCGTACTGTAATTTCCTGAGGTAAATGCCAGTTTGGACTGATCCACCACAATATTTGTGTCTGAAGCTGTTACAGAAATAATGACGGTATCAATGGGCTGACTCTGCAATACCACTGTATAGTAATCGGAGGTGTCACCTTCCGTTACGGCTGTACTTCCACCTGCTTCAGTCACCGTTACGCCAGGGTTGTCATTATCTGTTACGACAACTGTTACGGAACTTATGGAGATGCCGTTATAATTGGCATCACTGCTGGCCACTGAATGGCTGATGGTACTTGTGTGGTTCCCCTCAACGGTTGCATCATTAACAGCGGTTACCGTCACAGTCTGGGCGGTGCTGAAGTCTGAAGATGTAAAGATAACTGTTCCAGGACTCACAACGGTTTGGGCGTCAGGGGAAACGGTGATGGTGACATCAGCCGAGGGGGAAGATCCCAGTACCAAAGTGTAGCTGTCTGTCGTATCCCCTTCTGTAACTTTTGTACCTCCGTCAAGCTCGGTAACAGTTACACTGGCTTCAGCAAAAGTGGTACCGTCAACTTTTGTGCCAGGTGAAAAAAGGGAACCGTCAGCCCCGGTAGCGGCGCTATGTTTCATGAAAGAACCCGTCAGGTCAGGATCCCTCGTGATGGACTGGTTATCACCAGCTTCGCTCCCGTAAGTGTCTGTGGCGACCACCGTGCCATCACTGTTAGTTACCGTAATACTATCGCCGCTGTTGTTTAGATTCAAACTTCCGGCCGTGTTGGTGATACTACCACCAAAGGTCCCCGTGGGGGTTCCGCCAGCGAACACCACTATCCCTTGTCCCTTCATAAGTGTGGTGCCGGACTCGAAGGTGTGTTTCACTCCCACAGCATCGGAAATAGTCCAGTCGCTAATGTCCATGGCGCCGCCACTGTTGTTTACCAGTTCCACAAATTCATCCTGAGTGGAGCTTACAGTTCCGTCCCCGTTTGAATCGCCATTTGTGGCGTCCGGATCGGCGTGAATTTCGTTGATGATCAGTTCATTGTCCCGGATGGTGAGTGTGAACTGGCTGGTGGAACCAATCTCAGCAGAGTTTCCACCACTCACATTCTGAAGCTGGAAAATAACAGTCTCTTTCCCTTCCACTACTGTATCATCCATGATGGTAAGAGTAACGGTCTGGCTGGTGGAATTGCCGGCCGAAAAAGTGAGTGTCTCATTGGAGTAGGTGGAAAAGTCCGTTCCGTTAGTGGCGCTGCCATCAGTGAGAGCCACATCCACGGTGGTGGCGTTGGATGCATCTTCGTTTGTAATGGATACCGTCAGATCATAGGTGCCAGTACTCTCCACCGCTGAATCTGAGGAAGAGGTAAACTGGATCGAGGTGTTACTGCTGGCTACTGTTACGCTAAAGTCACTTACCTGCACTGTTGCACCACTGCTAATTGCATCACTACTGGCTGTCCAGTTTGAGGTTGCTCCAATTGATGCAAGCAATTCGCTTGCAGTGCCGCTGGCTCCGTTTGATGTTTTATAGTAATAATTGTCTGTACTACCCATATCGATAACTGTATAGGCACCAGTTGAAAGTCCGCTGGGCACATATGACGTATTCGTGCTAGGATCCTCTGAAGTTATAACTGTGGTTGCTTTGGCAAAGCCAGCGTAGTAAAGGAAAGTTTTATTTTCGCCGGATTCCTGATAAGCAATTACTTGATCACCAGATGCTGAAAAAGCAACTGAACCGGAAGTCGAATATTGGTCATCAGTGGTACCTGAGTACCATCTTTGAACAACCCCCTTGGATATTGCACTACTTGCTGTAAAGGTGATTGTCCCCTCGTTACTTTTCAGGCGGCCGTCAGACTGTATCGCGTTCTCACTGAATTTGATCACCGTGTTCGCTTCCAAATCGACGAAACTCATCCATTCGAAAGCATCGGGTGCATCCGACTGAATGAGCACAATGGCCATATCTCCAGCTAAAAGTGACGTCTGCCCAAAGGTACACACTGGCACCAGGGCCAGGATCGTCAGAAAAGCTGTTAACCGGTCATAGACCCTCTGAAAAATGAACATCCTCCTGACAGCATACCTCCACGAGCAAATAGCCACTCGGGAAGTCTTCCCAATTCTAAATCCAACCCGTTACAATTAATGGGATGAATGGTTAAAAGTCAAGAGAAATCGGTAATTAAGACACACTTCCTTCCCGCGGTACTCTCTGGATTTTTACTCACAGAAGTCCCCATGGGTTTCATTTTAAGAATAAGATTAGGATAATGGAAAAAATGATTCCAATGGTTTATATTACTTATCAAACTGGATACCTTTTCCAATTAGATGAGTACCGATATTAAACCACTGTTAAGGATAAAATAAATGTATTGTGATAATATTCATCTCTCAAAGAGAGAAACCATAACAAACGGCGCTAAATACGATTTCTTCATATACAATATGCTCTCACTGGAAAGTAAGTTTTCTGACGGGAAATGGGGAAAGGGCGATACTGTAATCAGCAAAGAAAAAGATTTCTTAATGCTGGATCAGGAAACCAGGAAAAAGCTAGACGTGAAACTCCGGTGTTCAAAAAAGCTGGATGATGCTATGGAAGGAATCGATCATCTTGAAGCCAAAAAAGTGTTTAAAAAGTGTATAAAAGAATTAGAGAGTAGCGGTCTACTTTTCCGAAAAAAATCAAAAAGCAGCCGAAAGGCCAAACCAAAGAAACCGGTCTCCCCAACCTAACGGCCTGGAGAAACAGTAACAGGCTGGATCCAGGCTGTTTCAAGATCCCCTTCCGCAAACGGGTTGGGGTGCTTCCTGTCTGAAATAATCTTCGCCCTTACATACAGTTCGTCACCCGTGAATTTGTAAACGGCGGGGTTTTCATCTGATTCCAACAGTACCTGACCGATATCACGGCTGTAGATGCGGGAAACATGCTCCGGCGCTCCATCAGCATTCACAACAGGTTGAGATGAGCGGTCGAATCCACGTGTCGTGCCGATGAATTGCGTTTTATAGCTGACGCCGTCCTCGGCCTGAATGGCAATCCTGAGCATCTCCTGTGAACCATCAATCTCTCTAACCTGTACGCCTGTTGTGGCATAGAAATTACCGTGCTCCATAGCCTTGATTATTGCTTCGGCGGTAAGCTGTGATGCCCTAACCATCACCCACCCCCTGCCTGTGTTGGATTCTCCAACTTTAATCTTGTAGTACGCATGAGCGTCATCCACGGCGATGCCGTAAAGTGGCTCCTCCCCTCGGGCAAGCCGCATGGCGAGGATGATATCCCACATCCGATCAGTGCCCGGATGAGACGGGTCACCCCAGTTCCTGACCCCGGGGTGTCCGTTATAGATCTCGAAGAAACGATCGCCCTTCAGGCGGATCAGGTCCTCAGCTACAATTCCCCAGCCGAAATTGGGGTGGTTAACGTGCGCAACCATGGGCCGGCCGGTCTCGATCCTTTGCCTGCGGACAGCGTTTATGTTTCTCTGCATTACATCGTAGCTGCTTGTTCCTCCCCGAGGCAAGATGACCGTTTCAAGATTGGTGGCATTCACATGGACGGGGTATTTCTCAAAGGCGTCTGTTATCTCTTCAGCCTGAATAAGGATGAACTGCTCAGTTTCCTGAAACTGTTCTCTCAACTCTTCAAGAGTCTTCAGACGCATGAAAAGGGAACCGTTCTCTGACCGCAACTGGACGGAATTGTCACCAAACTGTGCTTTCAATCTGTCCAGTTTTTCAAGGTTGAAGTTGTTCTTGGAGGCGGGGATCCATTTCTCTCCCACCGATAGAATATTGTGATCGGATAGCGTCAGGAAATTGTAACCGTGATCCTTATACCAGCTTACCGTCACCTCCGGTGGCGCGTCACCATCACTCCAGAGAGTGTGAGTGTGCAGGTTCCCTTTGTACCACCTCTCAGCCGATTTATTAATATCTACCGGGGTAGGTTTCTGCGTCACCTGAAGACAAGATGAAGTCAAACCAACAAGAAGTAAAATCAGGCGTTTTTTCATGTTCATTAACTTACGGGTGGACTACACAATTTGTTTGATGCAAATATTGATCCAGCAACAGATTTGTGTGTGATTCAGGACGTCCTTTACCCGTTTGTCCGCTGAATTCGTTTGAGTGTGGATCTACGACGGGAGTCCGGCGGTATAAATCTGAAGCAGTTCTGTTTCAGCTTCCGGAGCAAAGAGCAGTACGTTATTGCGGATTGAATCAAGCTGCTCACTTACAGCAGCTGAAGGGACTCCCGGCGGCGCGTAGGCTACGTAAAGGGCCCGCCGGGTTTTGGGAGAGATGGGCGTTCGCTGATCCTGGCCGTAGATAATGGTACAGACAATCCCGTCTGCGTCGGACATCATCATGTCTCCTGGTTTCAAGGACTTCAGTACGCCGTTCATTTGAGTAAACTCGTCTCCTGCCTGGGTCACATCGATCCTGATAGGATTTCGAAGAAGGTCGGCATCATGACCTGCTGTAAGGATCAGGGTCTTCAATTCAGCGGTAAAATTCGCATCTACGAGAGAACTGATATGTGGCAGAGACTTGTCTTTGTGAACCACTGACTCCAGCTGAAGCTGAACGTGATAGGTTTTGTTGAATCGCCTGTAGTAATTCCGGTATGCTTTTAATACTTCAAGTTCCAGAAGGTCCGCCCGGGAAAATTCGGAATACTTTTCACGAAGGGTGGCTTCCACCTCCTGCTTCCTCTGATCCAGGAGCGTTTCGCGTCTGGTATTATCCACGTTCCCCAACAGCACCACTCCCACATGACCCCCCGGAAACGTTTCGTGCCAGCTATCGCTTACTTCAACAATAGCATCTTCCGAGTCTGAGAGAACTCACCAGCATCAAGGCGCAATATATAGACACCTGAACCAACTGTCCGACCGATGGTGTCAGTTCCGCTCCAGCGGATAGTGTGAGAACCGGCCACCGTCACACCGTCTGATAGCACAGAAATCTTTTTCCCCAGCAGATCATAGATGGCGAGCTGTACCCTGCTTCTCTCCGGAATGTCAAAACTGATGGTCGTCTCAGGGTTAAACGGGTTGGGATAGTTGGGATGAAGGGCAAACACCCGGGGCAGTGCCACATCATCCTCGTTGGCCAGAGGCGGACCTTCGCCCTCCAGATAAATGATATACTCCACAACTTCATCATCCAGGGTAACACCCTTCGCCACAAGCTTTTCTTCATATCCGTCCCCGTTGGCATAGATGTCGTAAGTGCTGTTAGGCAGCCACATCTGGAAATTCCCGTTTTGATCCACACCTCTGTTTTTTCCCCACTGATTTGCGCCGTCCCACGCCCAGAGCCATGCGTGGTGGACAAGTTGATCTGTCTTTTCCGAAAAGATACGTCCTCTAAACCCGGACTTGGTCTTGTAAGTATGAAAATTGTGGTCTTTTGCTCCGGACAGAACATTCTGATAGTTATTCTCCTGAACGTAAATACTATCCGGCAGCCACCACTCATCCAGCCAGAGATAATACCCTCTGTGAGCATCAGCCTCGCTTGCCACATGAAGGGTGTACAGGCCGTTCTCATCTGTAGGTGTTTCTGTCCATCCAAAGTGGCCGTTACCCCGCACTGAAATCTCGGGGAAGGGTGATCCGTCAAGGGTCACTGTGCCGGTGATGGTGGCATCTGTGCTGGTAGCGGCCATGTTGAGAGAGACCGTTGTGCCGGAAGTGACAGAAAGCAGTGTGTCCCGCGGTACCATGTAGCTGGGCATAAGATCCCACGCCTCCATACGAATCCACCACTCTCCGCCGATAAGTTCCACCTTAAACGCGCCCGTGGCATCCGTCTTTGCCTCACTCCAGTTCCACGGTGGAAGGTCAGAGCTGGCGTAGATTCTTACATCGGCGATAGGCTTGCCGTCTTCGTCAAGAGCGTTCCCCTCAACAAATGCATCAGCATAAACGTAGTGAAAATTGATCCCCATTGCACCGGAGACAACATTCCACTGCTCTTCCAGGTGGAACAGGTTATCATCATCCAACTCCCATTCATGGGCGTAAACGTGGTAACCACCGTTGGCGTCCACCGCACTGGCCACGGCGATGGAATAAGTACCGTCAGAAGCGGTGTTAGCCTGAGACCATCCCTGACTGCTACGGGCCTCTACACCAATACCTGCCACCGGCGACCCATCCAGAAAGACGGAACCTGAAATAGAAGCATCAGCGGTTAACAGGATAATGTCTTTCGTAACGGTGGACGCCTCTGCGGCAGAAACCCTCACCCAATCAGGATTGAGATGCGTGCCCCACAGTTCCCAACCGTCTACATTGAGGCGCCACTTCCCGGAGCCAACGCCAAGTTTGTAATAACCTGCCGTGTCTGTTCTTGTTTCACTGTAGCCACGCTGCTCGCCGTCACGCTCCGCCCAGACCCGCAAATCTGGAAGGACCGCTCCTGCGTCATCGATCACTTTCCCTTCAATGAAGGCGTTGGGAGAACTGAGGTTAAAGTCTAACTCGGAAGTACCGGAGGTGATATTGTGATAAGACTCTTCGATGATACTGCCGGACGGAATGGACCGTTCGTGCACCCAGAGATGATAACCGCCCTCGTCATCAGCCGCCGATGAAACTGGGGCCGAGAACGCACCTGTGGAATCGGAAACAGTTTCTGTCCACCCCTGTTCACTACTGGCACCGATGAACACATTACCCATGGGCTCGCTATCGAAATAGACCATCCCCTTAATGGCGGCATCTGTTGCGTAAACTGTTATACTGTGTGTGGCGGTGGTGCCGCCTGTCACAGTCAACTCCTCACCTTGAGGAACAAGATAATCGGGCATCATTTGGCCGGCGTCAACATCCAGCCACCACCGGCCTGCAATGACACCGAGCTTAAAACTACCGTCAGAGCCGGTGATCTCGCTTACATGATTTCCCGTCTGATGCTGGTTTGCATAGACATAAACACCCACTACAGGAGTGCCGGCATTATCTGTCACAGTCCCTTCAATGAATGATATTGCACTCAAAAGTTCAATGGTGAGGTCGGTGGTACCGGAATTTATGTCATCATACCGCTCCTTACGAAAGGCCTCCTCGCTGAGATCAGAGGTATTGATCCACAGGTTGTAACCACCCGTGGCATCGGCCTCGCTGGCCACCTGTAGCGTAAATGTGCCGTCTGAGCCCGTCTCAGTCTGTGTCCAGCCTGTTTTCCCGTCGGCGGAGAGCCATACACTTGCAAGAGGTGCGTCGTCCAGAAGGATGGTCCCTGAAATGATGGCATCAGCAGCATAGGCGATGAAGTCCATGGTGACTGTGGAATTCTCTTCTACCTGAACTTCTTTTTCCCTCGGCCTGAGATAAGTGGAGATAAGATCGTTTTCGTGCAGCCTCACCCACACTTTCCCCGCTTCCACCGTCATTTCGTAGGTACCGTCAGTATTAGTCCTTGTCCATGTGCCACCTTCTCCCTCAAAATTGGCGGAAACTTCCACATCGGAGATGGGGTTGCCATCATCATCGGTCACTGTCCCTGTCAGTGTGGCTGATGCGCCCATAATTGAAACCGTTCCTATGGATTCCTTGTCGATAAGGCGCTTCTCAGTTTCATATACCGCCGCCCGAGATATGTCCCATTTTGTTCTGCGGGAGAGTTTTTCCCGAGCGCGGTCGTTCTCCATTCGCTGAAGATCATTGTGGCGTCTCATAGCCTGAATATGGTCATCCTGCCCGGGATCGAAAGTTCCACCAAGTAGCATAGAAGCAATAAAAGTCAAAAGAAGAAAAATTTGTCTTATCATGGGTGTCTCCAAACCTCTTAAAAGAAATTTACGCTGCAAAGTTTTTATATCAAGGGTTGCTGATCTGGGCCGTGTCGCTCGAAACACCCCGAATAAAGTGATTTTTTCAACGACAGGGAATAGCAAATGTTATTGTAGTTTTTCATATGACCATGTATATTTTTATTGCTGACAACGGGATGCTTTAATCTTAATATAATAGCCTCAATAACTGTTATGACCAAAATAATATGAACAATCAATCAAATCAACTGGAGAGAACAAAAGAATGGCAGCATAAACTGCTCTTACTCGTTTCAGGATTGTTGTTCTTCGAAACAGTGACGGGGCTTTCCATCTATCTGCTCCCTTTTACTGTTTCGAATCAAGTTATGGTCTTACTCCACACTCTCATTGGCCTTCTGTTTATTCTCCCGTTTGCATGGTATCAGATCCGCCACTGGCTGATCTACCGCACCATGAAAATGCACAACATTAAGTTGACCGGTTATATTTCTCTCGTCATCACAGTAATCGCGGCTGTTTCCGGAGTGGTACTCACATTTCAAGCTGTTTTCCAGACTAAGATCGGGCGCAGCTGGGATCTGATACACATTATTTCAACGTTTGCTCTCATTGCTTCCCTCTCCCCCCACCTGATTGTGATTGTGATGCGTGATCTCAAAGACCGTCAACGGAATCGTTTGCAACCGATCCTGACAGCACAGAAACAATACGGTCTCCGTTCACTGTTGATGACAGGAACACTTTTCGCCGTAACTGCCCTTCTGGTATATGCTTATGAACCAGTGAACCTAATCAACGAATTTCCTGACGATTACAGCTACCTGTATGGAAAAGATCGTCCCTTCGCTCCCAGCCTGGCTCGGACGAGCAGTGGAGGAGTTTTTGACGCTCGTTCTCTGGGCGGCTCTCAGACTTGTGGCACAGCCGGTTGCCACGGCCAGATTGTTAAAGAGTGGGAAGTGAGCGCCCACCGTTATGCAGCCATGGACCCTGCCTTCCGGGCGGTACAGAAGGTGATGGGTGAACAGAACGGACCTGAATCAACCCGCTATTGCGGCGGTTGCCACGATCCAATCTCTCTCTTCTCCGGAACGAAGAATCTTTTCAGAGATGATCTGACCAATCCCATTGGTTACCAAGAAGGTGTTTCTTGCATCGTCTGTCACGGGATAAAGGAGATCGATATCCAGGGTAACGCTAACTATGTGATCACCGAACCTGGACGTTATATGTTTGAACTGCATGAGGGAAAAACGGCCCGTTTTCTGCGGGATTTTCTAATTCGTGCCTATCCAAAATACCACATCGAAAGTTTGCAGCACCGTCTGTTCAAGAGCCCGGAGTTTTGCGCTGGGTGTCATAAACAGTTTATCGATGAGGAGATTAATCAGGTTGGGTGGGTTCAGCTTCAGAATCAGTACGACAACTGGCGCAAGAGCCGTTGGAACCACCCGGGCGATCCGAGCAAAACCATTGAATGTCGTGAGTGCCACATGCCACTCACAGATTCACAAGATCCCGCCAGTGGCGATGAACTCGATTATAATCGAAACGACGGCGATGGCAAACATCGCAATCACCGGTTTCTCGCCGCTAACCAGTTTATACCTGCAATCCTCGACCTCCCCGGCGCCAGTGAACATATCGCCCTAACTGAAAAATGGCTTCAGGGTAAATACGAGATCCCTGAAATTGAGGATAAGTGGCGCCCCGGTCCGGCAGTTCCTTTGGAACTCATCGTACCAAAAAAAGTGGCGCCCGGTCAGGAAGTAACGATTCAGACGTTGATCACCAACAACAAGGTAGGTCACGACTTCCCTACTGGCCCCATGGATATTATTCAGGCGTGGGTTGAACTGGTTGTGAGAGATCAGGAAGGAAATGAGATTTTCAGCTCCGGGCACAGAGATGAGAAGCACTTTATCGAGCCGGGATCGTTCATCTTTAAAGCTGAAGCAGTCGATCAATATGGCAATCTTATTGACAGGCACAATTTGTGGGAAATGGTAGGTGTTCGCTATCGCCGGGTCCTGTTCCCCGGCTTTTCCGATCAGACTGAATTCACGTTTTCATGCCCCGGCACAGTTTCAACAAATGAAGAAGATCTTCCTAACCGACAGGATTTCCAGTTCCGAGTGGCAGGTGATCAGGTGACAGAATTACAGGTCTCCGCAAAACTTCTCTACAGAAAGATCGACCAGTTCCTCTTAAACTTCCTTCTAGGTGAAGATTCCGGTGTAACTGCCCCTGTCACGGTTGTCTCTGAAGACCAGAGAACAATTGAGGTTGTCCCCAACGGAAGTCCCTGAATACGTGCCCGCAAGATTATCGCGGCGAAGACGCCGCCTTATTACAACTACATTTGGTGTCTCCTCTTTTATTATCATTGTTTCCGTCACGATCTGGCTTGTCTCCCAGCCGGACAGGCCATACATCCCTGGCGAAGAAATAGAGGGGTTGACGGCTGAGCTGGAGCGGGCCGTTCCAGAAAACTACCCAAAGGTCACCTTTGCAGACGTTGCCCACGATGCAGGTATCTCATTCAGACATTTCTCCGCAAAAAGGACATCTCAACTCCCGGAGGACATGGGTTCAGGCGCCGCCTGGGGCGACTACAACAACGATGGCTGGATCGATCTTTTTGTAGCCAACGAAGTGGGTCCTCTCACTTTTTCTGAAGAAAATGTCGCCGCTTCACCGGCACATTGTGCATTGTATCATAACAACGGCGACGGCACCTTTAAAGAAGTAAGCGCAGACGTAGGAGTCGATTTCCGGGGCTGGGCCATGGCCCCCACATGGAATGATTATAACAACGACGGCTGGCTGGACCTTTTCCTATCCTGCTTTGGTAAAAACGTTCTTTATCACAACAACGGTGATGGGACATTCAGCGATAAAACCTCGGAAACCGGACTTGGCGGACGGCACGGTTTTTGGACAGGTGCTTCCTGGAGTGATTTTAACCGCGACGGCTTCATCGATCTCTACGTCTGCGGCTATGTACAGTATGTTCCCAACGATAATCAGACTACGACGCTTCAGTACGATGTTGAGGTCCCCACCAGTATCAACCCTTCTTCATTCCACGCTGAACGCAATTTGCTCTATCAAAATAACGGGGACGGAAGTTTTACCGAAATGTCCGAAAAAGCCGGTGTTGAAGATCTCAACGGGCGTAGTCTCTCCGCTGCCTGGTGCGATTTCGATGAAGACGGTTGGCCCGATCTCTACGTGGCGAATGATGTGTCTGATAATGTACTGTTCAGAAATCGAGGTGATGGAACATTCGAAGAAATAAGCCATTCAGCGTATGTGGCTGACTACCGCGGAGCTATGGGAATCGCTGTTGGAGATTGGGACGGAGATACAGACATGGATATGTATATCACACATTGGCTCGCCCAAGAAAATGCCCTCTACAGCGGAATGATGTCCGAGCTCTCTCACCTCGAAATATCCTCAAACAAGACCAAATTCATGGATGAGGCAGACCGTTATGGATTAGGACAGATCGCCCTCGATTTTATCGGATTCGGGACCTCTTTCTTTGATTATGACAATGACGGCTGGTTGGATCTGTTCGTGGCAAACGGCAGTACTGTTCAGCAGAAAGAAAAGTCATGGCTTTTGATTCCAATGCGTGATCAGCTTTTCTGGAATCGGCCTGTTGGTGAAGGGTTTTTCGATGTTTCAGCAGTCAGCGGTGAAGTGCTTAAGTCTGAATATGTGGGAAGAGGTGCAGCCTTTGGAGATTATGACAATGACGGTGACGTTGATATTTTTATCGTTAACAACGATGGCCCCGGACAGCTCATGAGAAATGATGGCGGCAACAGGAACCGCTGGCTACAGGTACAATTGGTGGGAGCGCAAAGCAATAGGCAGGCTATTGGGGCTAAGCTTCGTTTGGTAGCGGGGAGTCAGGTACAGTTGCGCCAGGTAGGGGCGCAGAGTTCCTATCTTTCCCAGAACAGTATGATTGAGTCTTTCGGCCTCGGAAGTGTCTCAAAAGCTGACACCCTCGAAATCATCTGGCCCAGCGGACTGAGAGAGGAATTTTATGATGTAGCATCCCGGCAGACATTACACATAGTAGAGGGCGAAAACCCTCTATAGCTTAATTCCAGTAACTACCAGGAAATAAAGTGCGCAAAACTTTTGTAGCTATACTGATTTCACTCCTTTCCCTGTTTATTGTCGTCACTGTGTTGAAACGCCGCTCCATTCACGTGATAACGGAAGATAGCAACAACACTATGACGGTTGTTGATAAAGAGAAGGTTCAGCACTTTTGGGAAATCTATAGGCAGGCAACAGAATATCGTATTGCCGGCAATCCAGGCGAGGCTGCTGTTGAATATGGCAGGGCGATTGATCTGAACGGCCGTCATGAAGACGCTCTCTACTATCTGGGAAATATGAAGTTTGAACTGGGCGAATTTGAAGCTGCTGAACAGGCCTGGAAGCGGTTGATCGAAGTCAACCCGAACAGTGCTCGGGCCCATTATCAGTTAGGAACTCTCTACCTTTCGATGGAGAGCAAAGATCAGTTTAGTCTTGATGAGGCGGAAGCCAAGTTTCAGCAAGCTTTAGCTATTAACAAAGAAGAGACTACACCACTGCTCCGCCTCGGTCAAGTTGCCCTTATCCGGGGAAACCTCTCTCAATCACAGCGCCTTTTTGACAACGTCATTGCTTCAAACTATAGAAGCGTAGAGGCACATTTTCTTAGAGGGTACATCGATTGGAAGAAGGAAAATCTGGAGGGAGCATCCACTTTTCTGATGAAAGCTGTAGAATATCTAAAAAGCCCTCTTTCTGATCAAGAGTTTTCCGGTGAGGGAGATACCAAAACAGGCACTCTTGCAGGCCTCCCAAGAGGTCCAAATTGGGAGGGAATCTTTCAAGCGTACATGGCCGATTTGTCCAAGCTGGACGAGATAGATCTTCCCCGGGAAATGCACAGCAGATACGAACAGCTGGATGAATATATTAAACAAGTTAGAAAGAAAAGTCTTTCTGCAACCACTTAGCGGTTTACTCCTTCTAAATTTCTATTTCCTTCCAGTCTCCTTTCAGAATTTTCCAGGTGATACAGATTGCATAGAGGAACAGGTAGATCGAGAATGCAAGCCAGGGCCCGATTAGACCGTAGCCAAAAACAATCCCCAGCAGATAGGAACCGGGAAGGAAAATACCCCAAGACAAGCTGAGGTCGATAATGGCGGGGAACAGTGTGTTGCCGGCGCCAGAGAGAGCAAACCAGAGCGTCATCCCCACCGCATCAAAGAATTGTACAACCCCCAGGATCCGGAGGGCCACCAGTCCCATTTCTATTACTTCTCTGTCATTTGTGAAGATTAGCAAAATGGGCCGGGGGAACAGAAGGAAAAGTATCCCCATGGTCCCCATGAAGATGACCGACCAACGAACAGATTCCAGCATGCTCACCGCTGCCCTCTCGGGATCTTTTTCCCCCAGCGCTTTACCCACCAGTGTGGCACACGCCACACCGAAACCGATGGCAGGCAGGAACGACGCCATGGCTAAGGTGAAGACAACTTCGGTGGCCGCCACTTCCACTGTCCCAATCATTCCTATAATTTTGAAGAAAAGTACATAAACAATCGTGACTCCCACTTCCTGAAAACCCTGAGGCGCGGCAACTTCCACCTCTTTCTTTAGCGTCTCCCGATTGAAACCACCTTTATAAGTGCTGTAGTTTGTCCTGAACTCTTGAGAAAAACTGCGAAGGGTGTAGTGAATTATCATCCAGACAGCGGCACAGAGAGTGGCGATGGCTGCTCCTTCTACACCCAAGGCCGGAAAATCAAAAGGTGACCAGAGAACGCTCAAAAAGGATATGTCTCCCAAAGGCGAAGATGCTAGCATCTCCGTTAGCCGGGCATTGCCGAAAATCAGACCTGCATCGAGATATATGTTCAGGATATTGGATACAATGGTCACTTCCATATGGATTCTCGTTCGCTCTACACCATTATAGAACCCCTGGAACGCATAGCCGATTGTGATACAGGCCGCCCCTACGAATGACCACTGGGTGTATACCAGAGCCAGTGGGATAACGACCGGGTCATCTATGAGAAATCTAATGGCCACTCCAGCCATCTTATAACCCATTATGGCAAGAATAACACCTACTATGCTTGCCAACGCCAGTCCGCTATTCAAAGCAAGTCCGCAATCGTTGAACCGTTTCTGGCCGTATCGCCGAGATGTCACCGTTTGCACTCCCGTTCGGAAAGCGATGCCGATGCTCAGTATTGTCCATATAAGAACAGCACCCAACCCCACTGCCGCCAGCGATTTAGCACCTAAGCGGCCCACCATTGCCACATCAACCACATTCATGAGCACGCGGCTGAGATTGCCGAGGATGATAGGAAAAGCTAAAGTAAAAACCCGTCGAGAAACTGCCGGATCAGCAGGAAGAATAATCCGCCGAAGCGTAGTTATCATTTGACGGATGATTTCATCATTCGCCAAATGAAATAGCCCACACCCAGGGCAAGTCCCGTAAGAAAGATTATCCAGGAGAAAACTTCTGGAGTAGTGACACCGTTATTGTTGGTAAAACTGTATAAGATAAGTACAGTGGCAACTGCTTCAATGATCCAGTCAGAAAGAAAAACAACGAGTCTCTTTTTTTGCTGTTCTCTAATCAAAAGCCAGTATCCGCTAAAAATCAATCCACAGCTTACCAACACTGGGGCCAGCACCGGCGCCATCCAGGGAACCGGTATAAGGAAAAGGAGGTCCCAATCCAGAAAAGAACGGGGCCAACCGTGAAAAATCGAGAGAAATACATAATAGAATATGTCCCAGACTCCAAAAGCAATAATAAATGAACCAAACCGGCCCATAGGTCTGCTTCCTGCCAAAACCCCAACAGAAATCAACATTACCAGAGTGGTAAACTCCCGGACAATTTCTACAGTGAGAATCCCACGAGGGATACCTGACAAAGTAATATTACTCCCTTCTACATGGAGAAGTTGTCTGAGGTAAATAACAACGGCAGCTTCTACCATTGCAAACCCTACACCAAAAAGTGTTAACCACAATAATTTTTGCAATGCTGAAAGTTTACGCTTCATCGAGCCCCCGTTTTGTACCACCGTAACCCACCATTAGGAAGACACCCGTTAGTACTATTATTCCACTCATCAAAAGATTATATGTAGGGACCGTTCCGAAAATGATCCACGCCAGAAGGGCTGTCAGGGGAGGTTGCGTGCAAGTGACGATGGCAACCTGCGACGGTCGAATTCGCTCAAGGAGCCAGTACCACAAAAAGTAGGCCAGGCCGGAAGCAAAAATGCCCATGTAAACGACAGAGAGCCAGACAGTAATGGTCGTTTGTGAATAATCCGCTCTGATTGCTGGAATCAGGCCAAAGGGAAAATAAAGGAACAGGCCGAACGTAATGACTACGAAAGTAGTTTCAAGAGAACCGTATCGCTCAACGATGGGCTTCCCCAAGGCTGTGAAAAGGGCCCAAGACAGCACTGCCACAAGAATCAACAGATCACCCAGAACTGTATCCTGTCTGAAAGAGAGCAGTTCTCCAGCAAACAAAACGGCCACACCAAACATGGCCAGCGCAACACCCGCCCACTTCCACCATCTTAATTTCTCAATCTTTAACCAAAGTGTAAGAAGCAATACCCACGCTGGCGTAGTGGCATACATGAGGGCGGGGTGAGACGCTGGTGTATAATGAATTCCTGTAAGGAATGTCATCTGGTTCAAAGGGACTGCCAGAAAAGCCAGTGTCACAAACCGCCAACGGTCCACAGGCTGGATGGTAATCTTTTTTCCTGTTAATCTCATGAGAAGAAACAGTGTTGCACTTCCGATGATAAACCGGAAAAAAGCTACCGCCCAGGGAGACAGCTTCATGACAGCCTCTTTCGCTGCAATGTGCGTCAGCGAGAAGAAAAGCGAAACGCCGAAGATGGCAAGGAAAATTACTGCTTTACTATTCCCTGTTTTCACTTCGCTTCAGTTTTGGAAAGAACTGTCCGGTATTCTCCATGTATTTTCTATAGTCATCAGCAAATTTTTCAAGCATGAACTCTTCTTCACTCGTGATATGCCAAGCCCAAAAAAGACTTATGGGAATCACTGAAAATAGCACCGCCCAAGACCGAGACAAAAGAACAACAATACCCGTGCCGCTCCAGATGAAAGCACTGTAGAGTGGGTGACGGCTCCAAGCGTAGGGGCCCGTTGTAACCAGCTCCTTCCCACGCTTTGAAAAAGGTAAATGTTTCAAGCTCCAGGCAATGGTGACAAAAAAATCGATAACAAAAAGGACAAACAGGAACCACCACATCCCCTCCGGCATCACAATGGAGGGAAGAGATAAGAACTGATTGACCCCTACAGTAACAATCCAGATGGAAAAGGTGACTGCCAGGCCCGTGGGGCCTGAACCAAAAGAGGTTCTATAGGATGAGATGGTCCACCTTCTCAGAAAAAACTGTTTTCATGAAGGGGAAATTTAAAACCTAGAGGTTGAATCACGTGCAATATTGACCAGGAATCCTCTGGAGGCTCTGGAAAAAAAAAGGCCGTATCCGTCCACAATATTGCCTTGGGGGAGAAGAAACTGGTTTTGCGCGACCGGATCTCCACTATAGTAGTTGTAATAAGCTTCATCAGTGGCGGAAAGAGTAATAAGGTGTAGTCCATAATAATTGAAGAACAACCAACTCATAGGGACTGGGGATTCCACCACCTGCCACTGGAATGGATTGATTCGGTATGGATCACCATTCTCAAGGCGCAAGTAGTCATCTTTCCAAAGCTGATAAAGCAGTGTAGTGTCATAGATCAGATTCACAAAAGTGGAATCACGGATTCCGTTTCTGTTGTAATCAAAATAGTCGATACTGCTGTTTTCACTGAAAGGCTCCAAGTCCCGTTTCCCACCCTCTAGTGCAAATGAGGATATCTGAATTGTATTGTAATCCTCAGAGTTGAAATTCAGAAAGAAGAGAGGAAAAGATGCAAAATTGCCTACATAACATCTTTCATTTTTGTAGATCGCCGAAGAGATTATTGTAAAGTCAATTTTTTGTAATACTTCTTCAAAACTCTCCACCTGCTGTAACCAAGTAATGTCAAAATTGTCCGTATTGATAACATCCACTACTCTCTCTTCACCATCACAGATGTACGTCTCACCAGATGGGCTGAAAAATTCAATCTTCTCAGGTATAGTAGTTTCACCATATACCGTATAGTTTTGCCAGCTGGTTTCCAGTCTGTAGGTTTTACCCGGTTCAAAAATAACCGAAGATCTGGACAGGTACCGACCAGGAGAACCGGGAACAGGAAAGAGCGTGTCCCGCTCGGCTTCTCCCACAGCTTGTATAGTAACAAATGCGTCACTTACAAAAAGAGACTGAGGATTTTTATCTTCAGCAATATCCGCTGAAAGAGAAACAGTACACGTGTCCCCCAACACACCCATGGGAAACCCGGCTGTTAAACTAGAAAACACTACCAGTTTTTCATCGTAAACGGCAGGATCATCTTCTATACAGCTGAAAAAAAGCAAGAACGGAAAAATAAACAGCCCTTTTTTCATATCAGAAATCAATGGAAATACCTATAGTTGGAATCAGAGGAAAGACAGAAATATCATTCCGTATCACTTTACCCTCATCAGGTTCATCCACATTGGGTTCACCGGGATCGGGTTTGCCATTCTTGTTCGTATCATGACTTTCCACATTCCAGTCGCCGTCATCATCCAAGCCGTTGAAAGCACTACCAGAAGTGTAAGCGTAACGAAAAATGTTTTCTCTGTTGTACGCATTTATTATCTGAAAGTAAAAATCCAACTTTTCAAATTTTTTCGTTTGAATATGACGAACCATGGAAAAATCCAGCCGATGGAAGGGTGGATACCGGCCAGAATTCCTCGTGCCAGGAATCGTCTTAAAATTAATGGTGCCCGCACCAGAAACTCCGTAGTCTAGATCCTCAAGAAAATAACCCAGAATTGGAGTAAAAGCCTGACCGCTTTGGTAGGTCCATTTCCAGTTAAGATCCCATTTTTCATTGATATTATAGTTCCCAATAACATTGAAAGCATGACGCCGGTCCCAGTTGGTAAAATAAGTTCTGTTATCAAGAGTTTTTCTAGAAATGGAATATGTATAGGCAATCCATCCAGTTAAACTGCCCATCATTTTCTGAGTAAAACTTCCAGACCGTACGCACTTCCATCAGAGGGAGC
>FUWD013018804.1_pt1 | contig 33998 bp, 37 predicted proteins | sample 1063281 | NCBI WGS metagenome assembly FUWD01 (sample SAMEA79048168, study PRJEB19326) | metagenome | biome: marine | reverse complement strand
AGACACGCTGTATCACCTTACGAATTGTTGCTTCTGGGATATCAGGCTCATCGCTGTCTCCAAAGATCGAACCCAAAATCCAAGCAATCGCAGTGAACCCCGGCAAGCCCATAACCCCACTGACTGCAAACGTGTGAGTAAGAGTATATGCCAAAGCTCTTTTACCAATGGCTCGTTCCTTAGCTGTAGCACCCTTGAACGCTTGGTTGCCCAACTTAGCCAACAGGGAAATCTGAATCAACTGAAACTTGCGGAACTGCGTAGCCATCCGTCCGATACCCTGACGGGAGAAGCGTGGAGCGTTAAAGCCAGAGTAATCACCGTGGGTATCGTACACAACCTTACCTGCGTACTCAGTAGCCTGTTTCTCAGTAGCTCCAGCAGCTTTATCCAGACGGTAAGCAGCTACAGCAGTAACCACTCGGTTGATCGATTCAACATCCTCAGAGATACTTCTGATCTTATCCAGAGCCTTAGCAGCAACGTTCTGATCGCCTGATGATCTCCAACGACCCAAGTCTTGTGACAAACTGATATCAATGTGACCGGAGTTCACTAAGCTCTCAATGGCGCTACGTACATCAGCAGGTAACTTGGAATATGTATCCTCATTTAGACCGTTCTTTGTCAGGACACTTGTAAGCTCCTTATATGCCGCAATCATGGCGGATGACGATTTAGTATATCCAAACTTAGCTGCAATCACAGGTAATGACATCATCATCGGCTGCGTTAAGTTCTGCAAGTAGTAAGCAGGGTTAGTCAACAGCATCCATGTGGAAGTAGCACTCATCATCTTATCGACGTATGGGCTTACCTGATACTCCAAAGACATCGCATGACGCTTGAGCATTTCGTTGTAGTACTGGCTACGAACGTCACGACCTTCTTCAAGACCACCTGCCTGCTTACGCATAGCCTGTAAGGAGTCGTAAATAGCTCCGCTGTTATGCAGTGTTGACAAGAAGTGTGCTGTCGCACGGCCCTGAGTTACAAAGGCTCTCATCATATCGTCATCTGCACCTGCAACACCTTTACGACGTCGCTCAGATTGGCGAGCACTATGCTCTGACAACAGGGAAAGATGTAGGTCGTTAACCAGACGGTTCAAGGCTCTCTTAGATACATCCGCAATATTCTTATCTTCTTGGCTCTCGTTAATGAGGTTGCGCAAGCGGTAGAACACACCTTGGATATCACGCCCACCATACAGGGAGTCACGAACCTGCTCTTTCTCGAAGTTCTGAACCACACCACCGGGGTATGCACCCTTGTTCTCACGAGCAATCGCTTTGGCTTCTGCATTAGTTTCTGCAAACTGAACGAAGTAGTGCTTCTCGTCGGTCTGCATCTTCGCAAGTTTTTTACGAGCCTCTTTACGATCCTCTGGAGATGCGGTATTGCTTGTGGCAGTTTCTTCTGCGTCGATGTATTCTGCTGAACGACCAACAACCACGTAGTTACCGAAGCGCTTCAGAGGAGCGTAGGGCGAGTTGGCGTTAACCGCCATAAGAGACTGGTAGTTCTTAAGTGAGTCAGACTTCTGCTTCTGCAGGTCAGCAACTTCTTTAACATTACCGTCCATCTGGGCATCAGCAATCAAAGCATCGTACTCAGTGTTGATGTTAGCCATCACACTCTTTTTCATTTCCATCAGCGTGTCGTGCCCATGTTTAAACACAGACTTAATAACAGCTTGAGCATCTTTTGGTAACGCATCAAACTTCGCCTGCATCGCACCGTCTACTTTGACTGGTTTGGATAACCATGAAGGCTGAAATCCCCATGCACCACCCATGGTGGAGTCTTTCAAGAAAGCGTTGACGCTACCTTTGCCTGTTCCTTTTAAGTTACTTGGCAACTTGTCAAAAGACTGGACGATTGATTCAACTCTACGTTCATTCTCTGTCTTAACAAACTGACGAGAGCCCATGAGACCCACGTAATCGATGGCTGCTGTCAAACCTTTCTGGGCTGCCATAACAGCCAAGTCTTTTGTAAATGCAATATTAACCAGACCCTTACGAGCTGCGTTGATAAGCGTATCCATGATCGTGTTTAACGGACCTTGGTATGGCTTAGGCAACTTAGCAATACGGTCTTCAGCAGCTTGGCTAATACTGGCTAGTGAAGTTCTAAGTGACGTAGCCACTTGCTGAGTCAGCAGTTCAGCATCCTTAGGTGCATCAGCCGTTACGCCGGGGTAGATTCTACGACGCTGCTTGGCACCCATATCAAGTCTGTATGCAGTATTTTCAGCTTCAACTTCACCAGCTACTAAACGATAACGAATGTACGCTAAAGTCTGATCGACCTTATCAGAGAACCCACTCTGAATAAGCAGCAAGGCACCGTCAGGCATATTAGTTGCCACAGCTTTTTCTAATTTTTGCAGTGCAGCATCTACTTCCTGCCTACGTTGTCCATCAAGTGCTTTTTGATCAACTAAAAATTCGGGCAATTTCAGAAGCTCACGAATCTGACGAATCTGCTCGACTGTAATCCGGACATCGTTACCGTTCTTGTCTACACCGTAATTGAGTGGATCAAAAGCCCGTGCATCTGCTCCGCCATTAAAGCCTTCTATGATTTGTACAAGGTGTTGCACTTCGTGCATTAATGACACACCGGTCTGATCGTCTTGCCCGTTAAGTACAAGATTCCGTACCTTATAACCATTACCATCTGGGTCAAGTAAAACCCCAGCCTCAAACGAGTCACCGTTAGGCTCCCACTTAACCTCTACGCTTTTAAGTTCAGGGTACAAAGCAAACAGCTCTGGATAATCCACAAACTGATCTAGTGTGTATGATGGTTTACCAGTGGCAGGGAACTTAAACTTAGCCTTGGAGTCATCGAGCTCAAAACGCCACTTACCATCAGCAGCACGATACCAACCCGTGTCTGCCCAGATAGATTCAGGTGCAACCCCATTGGATTCCATGATCGTAGCCGTGACTAAGTTCGTCATGTTGTCTGGATCACCAGAGCGTTGCAAAGCTTTAGTCCCCACAAACATCGAGGAGCTATCGAAATTGCTAGTGTCGCTTGCCATTTCCTGAGTAGTAAGGTTCTCAGAAGCATTGTCCAAGAACTTCTTCATGGTCTCAGTTGGCAAGTACTGCTGTCCTTTGAGCGAGTAGTAAAACTTCTTCATCGCAGCCGCAAGACGGGAGAAAAACTTCTCCACCACGGTCATTGGCTTTTCAGACGTTACTGCCCAGCGAGCTACCTGATCGGCATACCACTCTTCAAATTTATACCAATAACGACCCATGTCCTCTGCTTTTGCAGCGGCATCTTTACTTGTGGCACGTCCTGTTGATCTAGCACGTAAAGACTTAACAAGCTCTACACCTGTCTTACCCTTCTGGGATTTGACCCACTTTTCATGCTCTGCAATAATGGCTTCTTGTGTTTCTTTCGGAGCGTTTTTAAACGCCTCACGCTCATGGATATGCCCCATTTCGTGAGCTAGGATCTCAAGCATTTGAGTCTGGCTTGTACTCTTAGTAAACGCAATATAAAAAGACCCATCTGACATCTTACGCATTGAACCTTTTTCACGAGCATCCAACGCTGAAGATGATACTGCTCTGTGCGGGCCTGTAAAGTTACTTATGTCAGCACGAGCGTCTTCAATGGTAGTGATGTAGATATTGACATCGAGACCAAGAATCTTTTTCCATCCAGTAGCCACGCCAACGAGTGCAGCAGGCACATTCTTGGAAACCGCAATACCATCACGACTAAACGTAATGAACGGGTCATCTTTGTGCTTCTGCTCAGCCTCTGCTTCGAGCCGTTTCTTTTGCTCAATTAAGTTGTCTTTTTGTTCTGGGGTTAGTAAATTACCCTTATACCCTTCGATGTCAAATAGACCATAATCAGTACCCACAGCAGGTTGGTAAATAGGTCGCCCAGACAGCGCTGAGTGTCCACGAACTAAGGCTACAGGACCTTCCTGCCATGCTACAACACCGCCAAGTCTCCTCGCTACAAGTTCTGCATCAGCTTTCTGCTTGTCAGTAGCCTTAGCTGCTGGCTTCTCATCAACAATCTTTGTAGCAGCGGCGAGGTTAGCTGTACCACGAGAAACTAAATCAGCCCAACGTCCCTGTTGATCTTCAGACAGGCTATTCCATGCTGCTCCATCAAAAGGCGCAACTGTTTCTGTCCACTGCTCTTCAGGAGTCTTGGCAACTACTTCTTTTTTAGCTTTTGTCTCAGCTTTGGCTTTTGGGGTAACTTTTACTTCTTCGGTTTTTGCTTCAGGTTTTTTAGTTTCTTCAGCTTTGGCTTCGGTCTTAGGCTTCTTAGCAGCCTTAGGTTTCTTCTCCGATTCCGATGGAGTCTTCTTACCCTCTATTTGGGCTTGGATACGAGTAGCTTCGTCAAAATCGCCTTTATCAATGGCGTCCATCCACTGCTGAGTAAGATCGTCTTCGTCAGTTTTCGTTTTTGACTGAGTGCCGCCACGAGAGTTAATAATCCCGAAGCCAGCGATAGTACCAGTCTCGTCATTGTCGAACAAGTCTTCTCGACTCAAACCGTCAACAAACTCGGCTGCGTTCTTACCAGCTTCATCAGACAGTATACGGGTCGATTCTTCTTGTGATACACGGCCTGTAAGAATATCTACTTGATCATCAACGAGAGCTTCCGAATCTGTAGCAGATTGTTCAGCTTCAAACGGGGTAAAGATAGCCTCTACCTGATCGATGGTCATCCCAAGTCGTGCAGCACCCTTCTCAATACGTGGACCCCACGACTTCTGAGCTTTCGGACCTGCAATCTGATCCACACGCTGCTGCGAAATACCATACTTCTTCGCAATCTGAGGGCCGCTCAAATCGTTCATCAGTACGTCGTAGATAATATTGGTGTCACGCTCCCCAAAGGAAGCTACCAATAGTTCTCTTACTTTCGTTTCCGCTTCTGTGAGCTCATCACGACTAACATCGGCATCTCGTCCTGTGGTGAGTTCAGTGGTGCCAGCCCGTGTTCCCGCATCTCCTCCGACGTCATCTTGGACGCGGTTCTGTCCGCCAACGACACTTCCTGATTGGACGGATTGAACTGGTTGGGGTTGTAGAAGCCCAAGTCCTCCTTGATTCGATCCTGCTGCTCCGCCTTGGACTCGAACATCTCGAAGCCCGGCATCGTCTTGCACTGTTTGTTGTCCATCATTTCCTGCTCCTTGAGGTGCTACGTATTGATCTACGGGGATTGAAGTTACAGCGCTAGGCTGCTGTGCTGCGGGTGCTGCTTTACCTTTCTTACCGACTTTAGCCGCAGGTGCTTCTGCCGCAGCTACGAGTGCCCCAAACGCAGGAGAATCTTGTCCTGTAATGGTGCGATACAAATCATTAAGAGGGCCAGCCAAGTTTACGGCATTAGACCCTTCTACTGTTTCAATGTTGGCGTTGACACGCTCAGCCAAGTCTGTGGTGTTCTCAGCACTGCCAAGACCCCACTTATCCATAAATGTGTTTACGGAATTAACAACTGCCTTTGGATTAGCATCTGGTTTAATCTTAACCGCACCGGAAGACACTACAGCGCCAAACGCTTGCTTCTGTTCTAGTGTACGACCCTCGTTTAGCTTATCGACTGCACGAAGGAAAGTCTCAGCATCGCCCTGAGTAAACAGGTTCTTGCCTGCTAACTTGAACGGAGTCCCGGGTTGTCCACCAGACAGACCATAAACCGATGCTAACTCGGAGAACTGTTGTTGCACTGCGGCAGCTTCCTGCTCTTTTACGAGGGCTGCTTGTTGCTGTTGTTGCTGTGCCTGAGCCTGTACGTTAGCAGCGGCGACCTGTCCACTCTGTTGTTGCTGTTGCGATGCTGCCGATGGGAACGGACCGACTTGGTTACGTCCAAACTGATCGTAGGCTTGTTGCTGTTCAGGTGTGACAAGTGCTTCACCACCCGCAGTCACCGCAATTGGGCCACGTGGAGGGATTGCAGTCTTAGTGTTAACTGCGGCGTCATCGATGTTGATAGCCTTACCGATACCGGAGCCATCGCTCTGAAGCCCACCTAACCCACCAGTCTCGTTAGAACCCGCAAGCATCGTGCGCTGTCTGGACATCATGCCAACTGCAGCACCAGTACCCGCACCTTGGATACCGCCCATCAGACCAGAGCCAAAGACCCCTGCGTAAATATCTGTACCGGGAACATACTGACTTGTAGCAATGTTTGCTGAAGCTTTAGTTGTTGCTTCGTCGATAAACTCACCGGCAAATTCGCCACCTGTAGTCTTTAGGATACTACGGCTACCACCACGAGCAAGGGCTTTATCCGCACCTATCAGACTTGTAGCCGCACCAACAAAAGCAGGAGCAATACTCGCCTCTCTTGCAGCTTGAGTCGCTAATTCTCGATCACCTGTCTTCTCAAAGACTCGGTCATAGGCTTCACCCGCAGCATCACCACCTGCAAGAAGAGCTCCCGTACCCATGGCAGTACCAGTACCGATACGGGACAAAGCCTTCTCACCAGCCCCGAAAGCACCGGCTACACTACGAGCACCTTTAATAGTAGTGCCCGGAATAGCAAAACTACCAAGCGCCTGACCAACTGTTTGTAGGGGGGCATCTTTCAGACGATCAAAAACTGCGCCTGCTTGTGTGCCAAACTCAGAGGACTGTAGACCTTCACCAAGTCGTTGTTGTGACAGACGTTCTTGAAGGGAAAGATTCTGCTCACCGGACTCAATAAAACCTTGCAAGCTCTTAGATACACCTGACCCGGGAGCAACGAAGTCAATACCTGCCTTAAGACCACCAACAGCGGCATTAGCCGTGTTAATCATGAAATCGTTTATACCACCTAGCGTACCCTTAGGAGCGTTTCGGGGGTCTTTGATTCCAAAATCCTGAGCTACCTGTTCAACTGGCAATTCTGTAAGTTTCGAGACACGGAATAGAATTTCTGAGTCAGAAAGGTCTTTAGTGTCGGGGTATTGCTCACGGATTTCGGCTATTGATAGCATGGCGCTCTTTACTTGTTAAGATCAAACTACCGTGGAGAGTACAGCGTTCTTGGTGGAGGTTCGCTTGATTTTATCACTGCTTCAACCTGATCCCTTAACTTCTTAGGAAGAACAGTATAGTATCCACGAGAAGCTTTTATTTCAAGAGCACGTTCAGGAGTCAAGTTTGGTAACTCCCTTTCGACTTCCTCAATAAGTTTTCGACTGTTCTGCTCACCTACTGATAAAGGTTTTTGCGTAGGGATCGCAGACGTTGGTGCAGCATTGGGGGTAGTCGCAGGTGCAGGCTTTGCCCGTGGGCCAAAAATACTTTCCCAAGCGCTTGGCGTAGTTTTCTCTAGGATCTCCGCAGTCGGTACTTTCCCCGGAGCACGAACTATCTCAGTAATTCCAAGTTGTCTAGCCAAGTCTTTTAGCTTGGCGTCAGTCGCTACCCCATCTTTAGCCCATGCAGCAACAGTGTCGTTATAAGTCTTCAGAGCAGCAGCATCGGCAGGAGAAAGTTCTTTCGGAGCTTGCTTAACACCAATCTGTTTAATGACTGAAGGATCGTCAATTGGTTTGCCACCAAGATCATAGACCTTATTTACGGGAACGTTATCTCGACCCATAGACGAAACGATCTGAACTGGCATCATTGTATCTTTGCCGTCCGGACCTTTAACTACAACGTTTTGAGTACTTAGCTGAGGAGTAAATCCTTTCTGCTGACTCCAAGGTGTAATTTCTCCCTTTGGATCAACTGCTGTCCTGTTGCCATATACAGGCCCATTTTTGGATTGATAAATTGGAGCACCTTGAGAATCAGTACCAATAGGTGCACCTAAAGCGTTCAACGAATTGGTGTAGTAATCACCAGTCGCTCGATTTTTAGCAATAGTGGATTCAGCTACTTTGCGCTCGACATCCAATTTGTCCCGCTGCAGTTTATAGTTAAGCGCCTTATCAGCGCTACCCAGCAGACCAACCAGACGACGTTCATACTCTTTACCGACAATATCCTTAAACGCTGCATCAACTTGATCAATACTATTGTATGTAGCTATTGTTTTACCTTTAGTATCTTTAACAATAAGAGAGCCCGGACCAGTTTTTGATTCTTTGTACTCAAGGCTAATACCCGCTGATTTTAGTTCCGGGTTTAGAGCGTCTGGCATACCACTAAAACCTTTACCTTCTCGAGTAGAGTAGTAAGTAGTAGAAATACCATTTTGCCAGTTATTTAAATTATCGTACTTATCGTCAATGTCTGCTTGGCGTTGGGCGGATTTGATCTGTAGAGCCTTGCCCTTAAACTCAAAGCCACGAACAGGGTCAATTGCAGAAAGCTTTTTACCAAAGTCTGCTACTGCTTGCTGCTCCGTATACTGAACAGGGGTTGCTGGCTTTTCAATAGCCATGGCTTCAGGCGAGACTTCTGCACCCTTTGCTTCAAGGATGGAGTTAATGTTTTCGTACTGATCCGTGCCGACTTTACCAAAAGTTTCTTGAGAAGCTTGTTTTAACTGCTGTTTATCAGCCATGTCCTCCATGAACAAAGCTGTCTGGAGATTTTTCATACGCTCAGAATTTAACTGAGTGTACGTTCCAAGTGCAGAGTTAGCAGCACCGCCTGCAAAAGCACCCCAATTCATAGCCATATTAGATCACCATTGAATAGTCGACAGCTTTGTACCCGTCAGACGTAGTAAACACTGCATTTGGAATAATACGCTCAACTTCGTGAGCCATAACACCACGGAACCGACCATGGCCTGCCGTAGGTTTATCTTTAAATTCTGGTTTGTATTCAAACTCGTAAATCGTAAGCCCGTTTGGAAGCATACCGACTACCTCGATATTTTCTTTTGTGCGAATATCAGAAGTGGGTCTAGATGCAATAGCCGCAGCCATGGCGTTACCAGTATACAAACTAGCTGCCGCTCCAGCGACACTACCAAGTGCTGAACCAAGACCAGCCGATCCTGCAGCCGAAGCTTGTTGCTGAGCGCTATACGCGTTTACGTCAGCGTTGTACTTACCGACACCCAACTGACCTACGTTACTCCAACCGCCCATAGCCGAGCCTATTGCCCCCGTCAAGGAGCTGCCCATAGCGCCGTAGTTAGAGATTGGGACTTGACCTGCACCGATTGCAGCATTACCTGCGTTGAGCGCCAAACCTGTAGATGTGGCTTGATTACCGAAAATGCCACTACCAAGACCGATGGCGTCCATCTTCTTAGCCCAACCCAACTGCTCTGCAGCAGTACGAGCACGGTTAGCAGCGGATGCTTTTGTCGCAGCTTCGTTGATATTTGAGGCTTCAGCCATACCACGATAACGACCCGATGTAGGATCAATACCATACTGAGCTGCTCGCATCTTCTCCTGATCACGCTGGATCTGAAACTGAGTACTTACGTCACCCATAGCCTCGCCAGCAATTCGCTCACGGTTAGCTTCAGTGTCATAAGCCTGTGCGTCAGCAATCATCTCATCTTGGAGAGGCTCAAACTTAGTCTTATATCGTTGATACTGTTCTTCCGCAATAGCCATCTGACGACGCTGAGACTCCATGTTGAGCCCAACTTGCTCTTCAGAAAGCTTCTGTTGCTGCGCAGACTGCTCCTTGAGTCCGGGCCAAATATCTTGTTCCCAGAAATCCATCTGACGACGAGAGAGCTCAGAAAGCTCTTTTTGCGCTAATCCAATATTTGGATCTGGTTCGGGAGCATCAATTTTGGTTTTAGAGCCCATTTTTATTTCCTATCCATCGGCATTCAGTTTTTAACATACCGTACAAAATTAAGTCAGTACCGTCTTCACACGCTTGTCGCAGCAACCCTTCCCGCTTAAAACCTAGGTGCTCATCAAACTTTTGAGCTTCTAAGTTATCTGCTTTAACCAACCCTGTTACTCTGTTGCAGTTAAGTTGTAAAAATGGGTAAGCAAACGATCTATATAAAAAGTCTTTATTAAGCCATCTTTTACCCGGTACTGCTGCTACGTGCATCGTTATATTCTTTCCGGTATAGTTTTCGTATACCACTCCAGCAATCAGTTCACCGTCTTGCTCAAGCCCAAGACCTCTGGCAGAGATAAATTCAGTCTCAGATACCCTCTCGGCTACCCATGCACAGACTCGTTTATCCTGACCGTAAATGACTGTTTTCATTAGGTTTCTTTAGTATATACCATACGAGAAAAGACTTGTACATCAATTTCCGTCGTAGTTCAGTCTTCCAATAATTTCGTTAACTTTTGCAATAATCTGTGCTGTGGTGGCCGTAGAGTCTAAAGCCTGAATCTGAAACGAACCTGCACGGGCCCCGGTGATTACCTCGATGTTCTCTTTAACAGCCGCAATGACTTGGTTAAGTGTACGGTCTTGGCTATTCAGAACAGGGATAGCTGGTTTCTTAGCCATTAGACACCTGCCTCAATTCACCAACTGAACTAGCAATAATCACACCGCTGACAGGTACGTTACCGGTAATTTCAATTTCATACTCGTATGCTTTGGTTGCCACGGGTAAGCGCACTGGCTCATTGGAATACATACCAGTCGTGTAGATAAGAGATCCGTCTGCGTAGATAAATACGTTGATACTTCTTGAGCCCTGTTGTGGAGGAATATCTCGTAAGATTGACCCGTTGAGTACAAACTCATTGACGTAGTTAGCGTTCATTGCCCCACGTAGATTGCCACTACTTGTACCAAATATAGCTTGGTTGTACGCAACAATTTCCGCAACTAAAGCATTGTAAGCTTGAGCATCAGTGACAACACTGTAGTCCGCCTGTACCTTCATAGCTCCAAAGTTTACAGGGTTAGGTAGGATGAATTGCTTGGACTTCCACTCATAGAACGTGTAGTTGTTCGGGTCAGAGTCGAGCTTATAGATTGCGTTGTCAACCTTGGATACAGCATAAATAGCACCGTCTAAAGGGTCTATATACAAAGCGTTCGCTTGGAAATCCCATACAAACAGAGGAGGGATATCAGCTCTAGAAAATACAAGCCCACTGGTTCTACCGCCCAGAGTTGCAAACCCGATGTACATATTGTTGTACACCTTAGAGATAAACGTCTCAGGAAGCGTTCTCTGCCACTCCTCACGAGTGTAAAGCGCAGTAGTAATGACGTCCTGCACACCTTGCCCGATACCTACCAGACCGTTAGGTGAAGCGTAAATCACGCCATACTGATCTGATGTTATAGATCGCTTGGACACACATGGCTGCATCATAGGCAGCTTAGTTTGCGACATCGCCCCGGGGCTAGAACCGGTGATAACAAACGGATTACTTTTTGTAGCTACTACCAGACTGGTATCGTAAACCCCTAGACCCACAATCTCAGTGTTGACCGTCAGCATATAAACAGAAGGCCAAGCGTGAGGAAGGTACGGCTCACAGAACCAGATTTCATTACCTCGGAAGCCAGCGAGAATACCGTTAGGCATAGCCACTAGTCCGACCAAATCGTCTGGAGGTGGAGTGTAGTAGAGGGATGTTAGGGTTGCCCCTAATGCCGTGACAGATAATGAGTCAATATACGAAGCAGTTGCTACAGGGATCTCTGCCACAAAGTTGTACACAACTGAGGCTGCGCCAGTCACCGTACGATAAATACGCCGATGCGTAATATTATACCCAGTGGTCGGAACTGCTGAGAACCCGCTAACCGTAACTGTACCCGTGGCCGTATTAACGACAACCGTGGCTGCGGGACTTGGAGCAGACTCTTCAGTAACTAGACCGAACGTGCTAATGTTTGTATAGACATATGCTCTTGTCTCGTTGGGTGCCACAGCGCTCGAAGCTACAAGCGTAGGAGCTGCCGCAGGAGCCGGTACCCCCATATACAACCAATCGTTCGGAAAAGGCGCAACACCGGTACTGGTCGTCGTAGCCAGATCCCAGTTAGTTTTCTTAGGCAGTCCGTCGCCTGTGTAATAGATGCGAGACTCTGTAATATCACCGACAGGGCCTACTACAACATCTACGTCAGTCGTCCAGCCAAGCCAGCGGTAGTCGTTGGTCGCTTGGTCGTAAAGTTTGTAGATTGTGCTTAGAGTCGTTGCCTCGACAGGTTCGTATTCTTTAGTCTCTAGCTTCCATGAGGCTAACTGCTGACCCGTAACACGGACGTTTTTAGCTGTCTGTGCTTGGTTTGGCGCAAGCTGGGTAGGCGCAGTCCTAGGAGAAATCCCTGAAAACTTCTCAAGCTTAATATATGGCATCGCCTACCCTTCTTATTTACTCTGCGGCTACATCGGCTGCGGTTTTACCAGCAGAGTCAGTTGCCCGTTTACGTGGAGCTCGTTTCATAACTGCGTCTGGCTCATTGTTCTCTAGCGCAGCAAGTACAGCTTGACCGTCTGCGTTCAATGTAAAAATGCCTTCGATGACGCTAGCAATAATCTTACGCTCAGCCATCTGCCCGACAATCACGTTCCCGCCAACAACTTCAGCACTGGTACGCTTAACAAATTCGTCCATGGTCATTGCCATTTAAAACTCCTGTGATTAAAGTCTTGTTATTATGCCTCTAAAACATACATACGTCTACGCTAACTCGAAGTGTGGACCATCTATGAACGGACGTCGCCCTTTGGATCTACACCAGTCGATATACGCTAAGTTGGCTCGCTCCATAGTATCATCCCAAGTGCAGATATTGGAAATCTGCCAAGCACCACCCCAACGAATACCTACACCCTGCTCGATGGCAGCAGCTTTCATAGCATCCGCTATCTCATCGTAAAAGCTAAACTCCCACGACGCACGACCGTCGAGGTATGCCATAAGGTCTACAGCTTTACCCTGCACGTGAGTACCACCCACAGCGATCTGGCTTGCACCCTTGCGGAAATACTCCATCTGCTTCTCAGGAGTACGCAACCCCTCGATGACTGCAAAATCCACGGAAGTAATCTCTATCGCACGATGCACCACGGAAACCAGCCGCTGATCGACGCCCTGCAAGTTATTAAGACTTCGCTGAGATAAGCTGTACATTATTTAGCTCCTAGTTTTTTGGCCCACTCGTAGCAGGTTTTGGCGTAGGCAGCTGCCTCGTCTGCACGTCTTGATTCGGAAAGAAGTAGTTGCGTAAGTTGAGCTGAAAGCTTGGCTCCGGTGGGGGCAGTAGAAGTACCGACGGGGGAGCTGGGGGAGGAGGGCACGGGGCAATTACTGTTGGTGGAGTAACGGTCGTACAACCCACTGTACTCAGAAGCAAGCCGCAGATTAGTAGCTTGGAGCTCATCCAGTTGTTTACGGTTTTCGGCATTTGCTATCTCCAGTTCGGTTGATAACCGATTGTTCTCTCGTTCCTCTGCGTGTGCTTTCGCAACAGCTACACTAAGTGCCTGTGCAGCGTCGTACTTCTGTTTCTCTAAGATAGCTGTGTATTTAGCTTCTTTGTAGTCAGCGGTCACCCACCACGAGGATGCTGCGCCAATAGAAAAACTAGCGCCTATAGCTATCAGTAAAAGTTTCAGGTCGATCATACCGAGAATCCTGTTTTTGCCAGTGGTCATCCAAGACTGCAGCACCAATGTACGTTGCGACAACCATACCGATAAAGACATAGAAGGGCCCCGCTATTGCGCCGAGTTGCGTTGAGTCAGTAAACAGAAGCAAAATAGGAAACAGTAGACCAGCCAACATGGACAGCCACGCCATCCTGCGTCGGTTTTTCCAACGGTCAGCCGTTATTACCTTCTCCAGTATTCCGTCCATATCACCGTTATAGCACTACCCACTCCGACAACCCACAAAATTGGCTTAGCTACTTTGCCTATCCACTCTAGTACTAGGAATGCGCCCTTTGCAGCATCAAATGCTGTGACGACTTCTGTGGTCTTAACGTCCAAATTATCTACTTTCTGCTCAACACGCAAAAGCCTGTCATAGATTTCTTTATGGGTTACGCTATCCATTAGTTACTCCATGGCAGAGGTGCTATTTGCGCCGTTAACATATTTGTTAAGTTTGCTTCCGTTTTTGACACTAGATCAGAGCCTAATTTCTGTTTGCTCCAGTCAACAACTTGAGCCTCTGTAAGCTGATCGTACGGAGTATAAGGCTCTCCCTGCTTTTCAGGAGGAAACATTAAACCAAACTTATTTGTTTGCGTGTTTACGCCATCTGTAACGGAACATTGGCAGATAACTTGCCAAGCAAAATCAGAGTACCCGTCGACTTGTGGCAAGATAGTCATGCTAGTAATAGACCAAGTGATCGTAACCATAATTAATCCTATTTCAGAGTAGGCTGTTGCGCTGCAGCAAGTAAGACTTGTGCTGTTGTCTGGTTAGATTTAACCATCTCATTACGAAAGCTTTCTACTGCTGCGCCTGTCTGACGTTGTTGCTGGCTGTTCTCAATCAAAAGCATGGGTAGCCACGTCACAGCACAACCCCACTCATCTACCTCTGCACCGGTCTGTGGGTTTTTCCCACGCAACTGAGTAAACCATGCGCATTGCATTTGCACACAGTCTTTCTTAAGCAGCGGGCACAGAGAACCTTGTTTTAGTTGCATCAGTCTTTACTCGCCATGATGACATCAACGTACTGAACAGCTAAGTTAATGGCTGTGCCAGTAAAACTGTGGGTGTGTGGCTGACCTCCACCAGCGCCAAAAGTAGAACTGTATATGTTCGATGATCCGGCAGGGTTTCCAAATGACCCACCACCGTCAATAGAAACATAGCCCGGCAAACCGTGTGAGTGATTTGGTATTTGGTCAATTGTTAGTGTCGTGTTTCCAACAGTTCCAGCTGCTGCCTGCGAAGCAAATGCGGTTGTAAATGCCACAGTACCACCAGAACCGGCTGTGCCTGATACTACTCGCAATGCTTTGTTATCATGTGTTGTGTCTTTTGTCCAGCCTGTTGGAGCTGTCGATTGTTGAAATAGCAACCTTGTACCAGAAGGGAATGGGGGCGAAACTTCACTTTGAAGGTCAGTAAACGTAGCAGCTACAATACGCAGCTCTACTAAAGATCCTACTGCAAACGATCTAGCGGTAGTATTGTCTTGCCCACGAACGACTGTGAGAGTATCTGCGGACCGGGAAGTACACTTTACAATCTCAATATTGTTTGAGCTGTCTACAAGCGTCACGTAAAAATAATCAGAAGCTCCCGGTGAGGGGAACTCAACGCCTTGCCCAGCCGCCAGAATGATTGAAGTATCCGAGGGTGTTAGCGATAAAGCTATCTCAGCACTGGCGTTATTGGTTACAAGAATAGCCATGGAAAATCCTTATTTGAGATTCTTTAGCTTGTACAGAGTAGAGAGATACAGGCTCACAATCTCATCGATAATATTCTGTAAAGCAGTGTCTGTCTTCTCAACAGCCGTGTAACGAGTCTTCTCTATCCAAGATAAATGCTTTTCCAGCATATCGACAATTGAGCCTTTACGCTCATCGTCTTTCAATAGAGGGATATCGTCAATGATCCCATTACGCCCTTGGTAAGCCTCAGCCAAACTGTCCGCTAGATCAATTACTTCATCATAGAAAGAACCCAAAGCCATGTGCTGGGAGTAGCTAGTCGTGCGTAAATGCTCCCGATGGGCAAGATCCCTGCTCAAGAACAGCACAGCAATTAGTCGACCTATCATACTTACCTCGTGTGTTTGCGTACCATTTTATACGGAAAAGTCTTATTAACCAACTACTTATGCTGTATACGTACCAGAAGATGTAAAGGTGTGGATAGTGTATCCGCCAGAAGACGTTACTGTACCGCCTGTTCCGCGCTGGGAGCCAAGATAACGGAAAATAACAATCCCAGAGCCGCCAGCGCTAGATGTAGCATACCCACCGCCACCGCCGCCACCTGTGTTTACTGTTCCGGGGGTGTTTGTTGTTGCAGGATACTGCGCTCCATTACCGCCACCGCCAACTCCACCTACACCAGCCGCCAAGCTCTCGCTTCCACCGCCGCCGCCGCCGCCGTAGTAAACAATTGATCCTGAAATAGAATAAGGCGCACCGGGGCCACCATTTCCGTTTGTTGCTCCCGATATACCAACTCCACCTGCGCCACCACCACCACCACCTCGAACAGTAGAGCCACCACCGGATACTGGATAACCGTCGCCACCGGCAAAGCCTTGTCCGGATGTTCCTGCTCCACCGGTTGTTGGTACGGATTTTGGATGACCGCCGCCACCTGACCCACCGGACTGCGCAGGGGTAGAACTTGGTACTCCAGCCCCTCCGCCACCGACAGCAATTACTGAAGGCCCTAATGAAGAACTGCCGCCAGATAATCCTGTGGGCGCACCACCGGCACCAACAGTAACGGTGTACGAAACGCCTGTCATTAAATTTGTGGTTGTGTTTAATACCCCACCGGCACCTCCACCTCCACCGCCTGCGCTGCTACCAGCGCCTCCACCAGCCACAACTAAACACTCAACAAGATACCCAGCGGGTTGGCTTGTAGGTTTCCACTGCGAGGTCGTGGCGTCGTACCACTCAAGGTTTCCAGTAGTTGTGTTCTGGCGAATCATGCCCGCTGTGGGAGAGGCTGGTCTTTCTGCGGTTGTACCAACAGGAACGGTCAAGGCACCGGTGCCGCCACTAACCATCTCACCCTGTACTTGCGTTAATGCCATGATGAATCCTTACGTCGTAAATGTGCCGGAGGTTGTGAAGGTGTGAATTGTGTTGCCACCGACTGATGTGACTGTACCGCCGGTACCACGTTGCGCACCGGGATAAGCAATAATTACTACGCCAGAACCACCGGGCTGTCCGCTATTAGCTGTAATCTCGCCACCGCCACCGCCACCGCCGCCGGTATTTGCTAAACCAGCTGTAGCTGCGACGCTCGCATTTGCGCCAGTACCACCACCACCATTACCGCCAGCGCCTCTAGTCCCTGCGTAACGAACACCACCGCCACCGCCACCAGCTCTAAATGTTGATACGCCTGAGATAGATGACGCAAGACCTACACCACCAGCGCCACCACTAGAGCCACCTTCAGGAGAACGAGCACCAGCTGCACCAGCGCCTCCGCCACCACCAGCACCGTAGTAGTAAGGGTATCCAGCACCATCACCGATACCACCATTATTACCTTGACCAACCGTACCTTGACCTGACGTACTTACAACTGAAGTGTATGCGCCACCACCAGAACCACCGTTTCCACCGATATAGTTTGGGGCCTGACCACCGCCAGCACCACCGCCAATTGTAGTAGCCACTCCGGTCAAAATAGAATTTGTACCATTAGCCGCTTGCGCACCACCTGCACCTACTGTAATTGCAAACGAAGTGCCAGAAATAGCTGTATATGTATCGGTTAAATACCCGCCTGCACCACCACCTCCACCGCCGTTTGTACCGGGGCCACCGCCTCCACCGCCTGCAATAACTAAGTAGCTAAATGCGTATGAGTTTGAGATAACAACACCCCAAACGCTACCAGTCCACGCTTCAAGCGAGGAAATAGTTGTGTTCCAACCCATCTTTCCGGGTGTAGGCGATGTCGGACGAGTCGCAGTTGTCCAAGTTTCAGTGGAAAAAGAGGCGAGTGTGACAGCTTTTGTCATGCGTTATACGTCCCTGAAGATGTAAATGTATGGATGGTATAGCCACCGGATGAAGTCACAGTGCCGCCTGTTCCACGTTGTGAACCGAGGTAGGAGATGATTACGATGCCTGAACCGCCTGCGCCAGCAGTATATCCAGCACCAGAGCCACCGCCACCGCCACCAGTGTTTGCGGTTCCAGCAGTACCAATAGCTGCAACTCCACCAGCGCCGCCTCCGCCTAAGCCACCAACGCTTGCGGGAGAACCGCCACTAGCACCACCTCCACCGCCCGCATAATATGCAGATGCTCCGCTAATAGTGCTTGCAACGCCAATACCTCCATTACCACCAACACCAGTTGCAGTAATGCCAACAGCACCAGCACCACCTCCACCTCCACCGCCAAAAGGAGAACCGCCGAATCCATTTCCGCCTGCATTTCCTTGACCAGCCGTTCCAACTCCACCATTTGTGGGTGACCTACCGGCAGTTGCTCCGCCGCAGCCTCCACCACCAGAGCCGCCTGCTAGTCCAGCTACTACATCAAACGATCCACCGCCGCCGCCTAAAGATGTTGCGATTGTTGATATGGAAGAATTGCTACCAGTCAAGTTTGCGGCAGCACCAGCACCAATCGTAATTGTGTATGCAGTGCCAGAAGACAAAGAAATAGACGAAGTTAAAAGACCACCCGCACCGCCACCGCCACCGTTAGAAATTCCTCCAACACCTGAACCACCACCGCCACCGCCAGCCACAACAAGGTAGTTAACCAAGTACCCAGCAGGTTGTGAAAACTGGAGCCATTGTGAAGTCGTGGTGTCAAACCATTCTGGGTTGCCTGTTGTGGAGTTTTGACGGATTAGACCTGCCGCGCCGGTTGGACGTTGTGCAGTCGTGCCTACCGGAAGTTTTAGTGCGCCATTGCCTGTACCGGAAGCTGAATCAAGGAATGCCTGATACGCTGCGCCTGCGGCAAGATATGTCGATGTAACGGAACCGGGGATAGCTTGAATAGCATTAGCTACAGACGAGACGTAGAAGCCTTCAGTCGTAATTAAGTCACCAGCCGTAGCGCCCACCGCCAAGACAACAGACGTACCGTTCGTCGCAGTGTAGTCAGCAGAGCCAAGCATGACACCGTTCTGATACACATTCAGAAAGCCCGGAACGTACGATGATGTAACGAACGTGGTTTGTCCTGCGGTCGCAGTAAACTCAGTAAGCGTACGGTATGCAGTAGTCGTGATGTTTGATGCAGGAACACCAAGGTAGCGCACCGAGATATTACCCGTGCCAGTTGGAGGCGCACCAGAGAACGTTAAGACCGTACCAATAACAGAGTACGTCGATGGGTCTTGCAGCACACCAGATACAGCTACTAGAACAGACGCAGCGTTGGCAGGAGCAACAGACATCGTAAAGGCAACAGTCGAGCCGTTACCTGAAAAGCTATCCGTGATGAAAGCTTGGTAGACAGGACTATTGCCAATATACGACATTCGATTTCCTTAAACGGGGGCTACAACTTCTTTCCAAGCAACTGTGGGTTCGTCCCAGACGTACATCTTGCCATCTTCAGGCATTGGTGTAGGCGCTTCCCATGTCCATGTAGACTGGTTCAGTGTCCACGAAGCGAATGGTTGAGGTGCATAAAACACATCATTAGCTTGGTCGTATGTATAACCAACACCTGCGTAGTTACCGCGAAGTGGGGTGCCGCCTTGAGTATGCTGATTAGCGACTGTGTTGTATGAAGTCTGAATCCACTGACCCGGTGAAGAGTCAACGAATGTATTAAAAAACTCAGGTTCAGCCACAATTACTTGTGTAACCTTACCATCAACTACCTTAGCAAAATGACCCATTATGGCCTCCTTTTATGCTGTGAATGTACCGCTAGTTGTAAACGTATGAATTGTGAAGCCACCTACTGAAGAAACGGTGCCACCTGTTCCACGTTGAGCGCCAGAGTAAGAGACAACAATAATACCGGAACCACCGTTAGCTCCATCAGACCCACCTTGTTTGCCACCGCCACCGCCACCACCGGTATTTGCTGTCCCTGCAACAGGGTTAGTATCACCACCGACACCTGCACCATTACCACCACCTGCCGTCGCTACTCCACCTGTATTCGGAGTTCCGCCACCGCCGCCACCGCCTGCGTACCCGACGTTAGTGCCAGTTATTGCATAATAAGCGCCGGGGCCGCCTGTGCCACTAGTAACAGAGTTTGATCCATTACCGCCAACCCCACCTGCACCGCCACCGCCACCACCAAAACCGGGGGCAGAAGCTACACTAGAAAGACCGCCATCAAAACCTTGGCCTACTGTACCAATACCCTTTACGTTTCCGGGCTGACTACCGCCACCGCCTGACCCACCATTACCAGTAGTATTTGGGGCGACTGCCGCACTTCCGCCATTACCTCCACCAAAAGCCGTAGCAATTGTAGAGAAAACGGAATTACTTCCTGAAAGTGCTGGAACACCAATATATGTAGCCTTAGCACCGCCAGACCCAACGGTAACGGTGTACAGATTACCAGTCGTCACCGTAGTAGAGCCGTAAATTAAACCGCCAGCGCCACCACCACCGCCACCATGAGAGGACGTGTAACCAGCTCCACCGCCGCCACCCCCAGCAACAACAAGATATGTAATTGGGTACGCAAGCGCAGTACCACCCGTAGAATTGGCAACCGTCACCCAACCACCACCGATATAAGATTCAAGTACGCCAAGCGTTGTATTAAATCGTGTATATCCGTTCTGTGGAGAGAGTGGGCGCTGTGCAGTCGTACCCTGTGGAAAACCCCAAGCGGCTGACCCAGTATCAATCAGACCGTTAATTGGATCTAGAATAATGCTCATATTAATTCCTTAGATAATTTTCCAAGTGCCGCCATTAGGGATTGTTACGATAGCGCTACCAGAGATAGTAATAGGCCCGACACTCATCGTATTCTGTGTGTTTGGTAACGTGTAGGACACGGTTACGCTTTGCGCGTTACCGTAAAAAATAGATGGTGAGTACGTTGCCGAGTTAGGTACTGCTCCGATGTAGCTCATGCTTCACCTATCATGTAATGTTCAGCACGGACACGATGGTATCTAAAGACGCTGCTGCCGAGCTCACAATCTTTAGTTCATCACCAGTAACCATAACAACTTTCATATCGCCACCGACGGGGACTAGACCACCGCCGACAGGTACTGTCGCATCCTTAATAACATAGTAATCCACACTGGACCGAGTAACGTACGCACTAGCTGTAACCGGAGAGGCCGAAGTATTAGCCATACACAATCCGATGATCGTAGTCTGCGTAGCCGCACCAACAGTCACAACCGTAGCAGCTGATGTGCCAACGTCTTTGTTCATGTAGGAAGTAAATGTATTTGCCATGTTTTATCCTAGCGCAATTGCCATCGCAACTGCTGTACCTGCTGGGTCACCCGATGAAGGGACTGCTTTGTTTTTCCACAACCCCGTAGCTGACTCATATGTTAGTACTTGATCATTATTTGGTGTGACAATAAGTACATCATGTATCTCGTCTAGCTCGTAGCCGTTCTGTATCTTTACTTCTATAGAACCCTGCGTAGCATGGCTTCTAGTTACAATACCAACATACACCAAATGAATTGGGGCTACGGGTTTAGTAGCAGTGTATTCGCCAGCGACAGTCCCGCTTAGGTACAACTGTGTACCGTCTGCATAAGCGCTTGTATTAAGGCCCGTTAACGACCCAATTACAGTCGCGTAACCATTTGAGTTAGTAAGAATGTCTGCGGTAATAAGCCCGAAAGTCTGGGCAGAAGTAGAGTCACTAGTAGCTAGTGCTTTCGAAACTGTAGCTTTGTTGCCTGATGCTCCACTAATATAGACTACAGTGCCTTTTGTTAAAGTCGCACCGGTCTCGTTCCTAACTTGAGCTACAAGAGTAGACGCAGGGCTATCAACAGATACAGCTATATCAATCGAGCTGCCCGTTCCAGTAACGACAATACTCCCGTCTAAGGAAGTTACAGTCTGGATTTTGTCAGTGTTTAAATTGACAAAGTTAGCATCCACCTCGTTGTTAGTGAGGGGGCTTCCTTTACCAGCGCGGGTTACGATTGTAGACATCTATAGCCTTTAGCTTACAGTAACAGTCCAAGTAACGCTCATCGCGTCGTCCGTGCCTTTGTTAATAACAGCAAACACTGTACGGCAGAACATCGTACCAGCAGAAGCAGCATTAAAAACACCAGCTTCTGTAATCGCGCCTGTAGCTGTACCGGCAGGGAACGTAGCTGTCTGAGTCACTACACTCAAAGTAGCAGTATTCGAAGCAAGCGCAACACGACCAAGTTCTGTTTGAAGTGCTGTGTCACCAATTGCTGCAGCAGTAGTACCAGAACCAACAGCCATATGGCTCATTACGTTAGTTGCCGCTCCAACAATACGGGAAGCAACAAAGTTCTTACCAACAGTAACAACGAGGTTCTTGAACTCTTTGTCTTCCTTAACTGCACCAGATTTATCATAGACCACGACTCGTAAAGAGCCTGACGCCTTGATGTCGTCTTTAGTATTCATTACAACTCCTTACGTAAACGTGCGGGATGTACCCACGTAATCTTCTAAGAAATAGGTTATATCGCAGTAATCTTGCATCACTAGGTAACCAGAACTATCCATGGCAACCGCATCGTTTTTAGCAAGGATACTTTGAATTATATGCGCATCTGCTGTATATATCAGCTCTGAAATTGTTTTAATGATTTCGTACTGGATATTAGTATCCATGTTGTCAAGCATACCGACAACATCGCTAAGTCCCTTAGCTGTGCTAAACGATAATAGATCAACATTTGTTACTAAATCCTCAAGTTGCTTTGTAACGCCTAACGATACAGCATCAAGTGCTGTAAAAGTATCTGCAAATGTGCGCTGATAAATCAGCAAGACGTTAACAATGTCTGTAGGAGTAATTGCTTCCGTAAAGACTTTCTGAACTACCTTTGTCAGGTCTTGCTCAGACACACCGAAACTATCAGCAAACTGCTTTATCGTCGTCTTATATACTGCATCTGCAGGGTTAATAATATCGACAGCCAGAACATCTGGCATCGTAACTTCTGCTGTTACCTGAACGTCGACCCAGCTAGTGAAGGCTGACGCTTCTACATAAGCTACTTGGGCACTTGGCTCTACATACGTAGGCTGCGCAGTCGGCTGTACATAAGCGACTGACAGTAATATGGCTGTAGGGATAAGTACCTTGGCGCTCATTAGAACTCAGCTCTGAGAACAAATTGCAGCAAATCAAACACAGTCAGATACTGACCGTTGTAATTAATTTCAATCTCGCCTTGGTAGTTACCCGCAGGGATATCCAGAGTAGTAGCTGGGAAGTAGAACCTAACTACCCCATCAGAACCGCCGTTGGGCTTGTAGCAAGACAATGTAGACAAAACCGTTGTACCGGTAGCCGCACGAAGCTTAACCACGATAGTGGTCGTAGATGCTGAAAGATCGAGTGCATCCCCAGTCTGCCGGTCTGTGAGGGTGAGCGTTATCTCCGGGAGATTGTCACCTTGGACTAGTTTAATTGCGCTCATACAAACCTCTGGAATTCGGCTCTGACAGAATCTCTCGTAAGACCCTTGGTTACACGCATACGAGCTTCGTTAATACCATGGCGGAACATTTGGAAATATTGCTCGCCAGCGGCCTTGTCAAAATATGGTTGCTTCGGTGTGTTGTACAGCCTTGCTCGGGCCCCATAGCTGATGACTTCTAAAAACTGTTCGTAAATTTCAGAATCAATTTCTGAAGAATCTCTGGTCGGAGCGATCGATACTCGCAAGTTTAAAGAATCATCGCTGCTAAAGACTGGAGTAGGGACAACAGCAATCACCGGAGCAATTAGCCGAGTAATGTAAGCAGGAGATCCTTGGGCTTGCCGCCAATCTGTTTGACGATAGATGTTAGCCAACTCGTCGCTTGATTTAGGAATGAGCAGCACCTTATCGAAGTACGCCACCTCAGGCAGCACGAACTTTGTATCTACGGGCGTTGGGACTGCATAGGCAGACTGATTCGCAACTACAGGAATAGGACCTAGATCAAGCTGCAGATAACGACTGCGCTCACAGAACTCAATGCAAGCGTTGCGGATAGCGTTGACTGCCACAAGTTCTGGTACGTCTGGCACGTACTGCATCACTTCCGGGAGAAACTCCTCGTAAGAAACGGATGAGCCATATACTTGCGTCATGATGAGGTGCCCGGAATAGAAGTATTAAACGGCATGAGCATTTGGTTTGGACTATTCGCCAACTCAGCTCCGGTCTTAACCTGCATAGCAGTCATAAATGTCTGTAAGTACCCCGCTGCAAGCTGTAAGCCCGGCGCGTACTCAGCATCTTTGCTGCAAGCACGATAAAGAATGTAGTCTAGAATAACTGGTTCGAAGATGTCGCTAATGCTAATTGTCTGAGCCTCGGAAGTAATAACCGGAGGAATCGGTGCATAGTTAACTTGTACGTACCCGCGCCCGTTGTTCGGGGGATAAACGTAGAACACAGTCTGATCTTGCTGGTCAAAGATAACGTTTTGAGCAACTGCAGAAGGAGTAGCAGCATGCCAGTTGGGGTTAAAGTTATCTAAGATTTCTTCTGAAACTAAACGAACAGCCCGACCGGGCTTTGTGCCGTCGGTGCCCATGTTGCGGATCACATCAAGCAGTGTCCAACCATCAGAAGGGATAGACTGCCGGGTTCCAGCAACAAGTTGATATGACGTCACTTTGTTAGTGGCGTTGGGAGACATGATAACAATCTGCTTCTGAGCCAGATTTAACCAACTTAGCAACTCAGCTCGAGTCCAACGGATATTGCTTAAGTCAAGCAACTGCGTTGCAGCTTGGTTAATAATCGTTTGTGCAGTAATTGTGCCCATGATCTCAATATTTAGTAGGGGCCGAAGCCCCCATTTTACTTCAATTAGGGTTCGAGAGCAGTAACTCGAGCTTCCAAAGCTGCAAACTGAGCAGCAATATAATCAGCGAGAACTGCGGGAACACCAAGCTGAACAAGAACGTCTGCTGACATGGTCTTTCCTTATAGAGAGCGGGGAGGAGGTTAGTCCTCCCCCGGGGTTTAGCCTGCTGCGACCAACAGAGCCAGACCGTCAGCCTGAACGACCTTGTAGCCGTAGACGTTCAAACCACGAACCAACGTACCGAAGTCGTTAGGGTTCTGGAGGCTTTCGACCTTAGCGATTTGCGATGCAAAAGTAATTGCTGACTTATGACCAGCCATCACTGCATGACGCTTAACGTAGGTAGAAGCACCAGTTGTCGTGCCATCCCAGTTTTGGCCAGCAGCCGCACGTGGGAGGAGGTTAGAAACGTAGACTGTGAAGCGGTCGATCATACCGATCTTGCCGTTACGCAGGACGCTTGATGGGTCACCCATGAACTGAGCCTGAGCCAAGTTGGATTGCATCAAGATCTGACGCTCTGTGGGGCTGAGAACCAACCAGCGGTCTGTCTCAGGGACGTTAGCCTCGTCAAGGACGCTCGACAAAGCAGTGATGCTCTGAAGAATGTTTGCAGCAGCAAGAGTAACTGCAGCAGCGTCTGTACCGAGGTTGAACGAAGCCGAGATTTTACCAGCGGTTGCGCCTTGGTTAGTCGCAGCGCCTTGGTTGAATGTGCCGCCAAGAACGTCACGATCAATCTGAATCTTCATCTGCTGAGCAGCGTCGTTAGTGAAGATGTCCATCAGCTTAGGCTTGGACTGCAGCTCGAGAACGTTGTTCACGTTAACGCCGAAGTACTTACCTTTGTTGATAGTCAGGGAGATTGTGCTAGGAGCAGGGATCTCATAAGCCAAGTTCTGACCAACTGAGTAGTTGTTGATCGTGATCGTTGGGATCGTGTTAATAACAACGGTGTCACCGATACCGGAGATATCACCCTGCCAGTCGGTGTTAGCGATTTCGCCAAACACTGTAGCAGCGTAGAATTTCTGAGCCAGCTTGCCGGACCAGAGGGTAGGGATGAACGTACCGCTGTAAGCAGTACCGGAGTAAGCGGTTGCGCCGTTAGGAGCGTTAAAGCCGCCTGCGTTAATTGGGTATACTGCGCCGGGGGTAATGGTAGCCATTTTTAATTTCCTTTAGAGAATGACTGGTTTTAAATACTGCCACCATTACCTAGTCGAATTACCTAATTCGTCCTTCAGTAATAGCAGCGTGGATCTGCTTCTCAATACTGACCGCCTCATCGTTATCAATCAATCCACGTCGCCATTCGTCGTAAAACTGTGCAATATACTCTTGCGAATAAACTTGCTGGTTCTGCGAGTCAGCCGGGGGCGCTGATGACCGTGATCGGGTCGGTGCAACTTGACGCTGAAGTTCTTGGTTAGCCTTGCTCTTGTTAGTTTGCTTGGGTACGCCAACTAGCGTCTTATAAGTGTTGAATACTGTCGATACACGAACGACATCTCCAGCTTCATAAGCGTTAGTAAGAGCAGCATGACGTGGCAGTCCGTAAATAGGATCGACTTCCTGTAACCAATTCAAGAACCCTTGATCTGTATTCAAAGTTTCCCAATCTGGCACTTTCTCGGTCAAACTATTCAGGAATCGGTCTTTATCAGACACTACCTGACGTTCTGTAACATCACCAAGTTGCGCTTTCAATTGCTTGATTTCAGTAACTAACTCGCTTTCACGGGCCTGTAAAGTCGAAACTTTAGAAGCTGTTGCGCGTTCAATTAAATCAATCAGGTCAGGACCAAATGCTTCTTTGTCTTGTTCAGTGATAAGAGATTCTGCAGGTTCCTGCTGTACTTGCTGTACTTTGGCTCGCTCAACCTCACCAATGAGTGTCTGTACTTGCGTATTTAACTCACGGACTTGGCTATGCAACCTCGGTACTTCTGCATCGTACATACCCTTAAGCGTGTGGTATTTAGCTTCCCACTTGCTATCAGGTACTGGGTCAGGTTCTTGCTTGGGCTCATTTGAAACGACTGGCTCTAGCTGCGAGTTTGGATCAGGGTCATCAGGGGCAAGGTTATTTGGGTCAGTCTCCGTTGGGTCAAACCCGTCGGTCTTTTCTCCACTTAATTCTGCTGCTAAACGATCTGCTTCATCAAGTTGGTCCTGCACAGCTTTAGGCAATGCCATTTCATATCTCCGTTAGCTCCGACTACGATTCACGCTCCGCCTGCACGGTCTGCGCTACTCGCTTACGGTCTGCTACATCGTTAAAGGGTGCTTCTAGCTCCGCCTTGACGGTCTGCTATTGGCGTTTCATTTTGGCGATCAGTGCTTCCGCACCTTCGATGTACTCAAGAATTTCCTTGAGCTTCCCGGCCTCGCCTTGTAGCCGGTAAATTAGTTTTTCATCGGTAACCTGAGATAACCTCTCGAGGGTCTCCTGCCTTTCGGCTCTGAAGAACTCTACAAGATGGGTAAACTCTGGTGCCCGCAAATAAGCAAAGCTACGAGCGATTTGCTCAGTAATTCTCAACTTTTACACATTCCGTCAGTTTTAGCCGAGACTTGTTTGTACTCGCCGCCACCACGTTTCAGTTGTGAAAACAAATCAGGGGCTGAACCGATACCGGTTTGACCGCCTTTACACATACCATCGGTCTTAGCGGATTCTTGGGACATTTCTTTCCCACCGCGTTTACCGTCGTTAATCAAATTAGCCATTTTAGGCTCCTTTCGTAATTAAAACAGAGGGTTACGTCTCTGTATGGTTATTATATACGCTTAACAAAATTCTATGTCAAGCGCCGGGTGGTAAAAATTTATTTGTAACAGGTTCGCCATTCATTAATTCTGCCCCGCCGTTAGGTGCTGGAGGTGTGCCACCATTGGGTGAAACCCCTGCTTGCGCAGCCATCTCAGCTTGCTGTTGTGCTTGCATCTCTAACTCTTTTTGCTGCACAACGTGTTTAGGCGGAATGATCAAATCAACGTTCAAATCTAGTGTCTTAGCTGCTTGACGTAGAAGTTCTGCAACACCTTCCATACCCATAACTTGCTGAGCAACTGGACTGTTGAGAGCAACACCGAGGAACTCGTTACGGCGCTGTTGAGCAGCTTCTTTTTCCATCAAGCTTGCGGCACCGCGAGCCTGAACTCGTACATCACCCTTAAGATCTGGATCGTCCGAGTAACGCATATTGTAGTAATACAAGCGATCAATACATGGCTTGATTACGTTCTCGTCTACGTTTGCAATAACTTGCTTGATAGACTTACCAGCGTTAGTCATGAGCATCGACATACCAGATGCAGTACGGCCTGCGCCGCCTGTCGGGTTACCGCCAGTCATGTAACGTGGGATACCGGTGTACTCATCAGCCAAGTTAGCAAACTTCTCATATACCATCATCAACTCGTTTGCACGGGAGTCTGGTTGGAAGAATTGTACTGGGGCTTGTGAACCGTTGATAGGATCTGACGTAACTTGCCAAATCTTCCATGGGAAAATCTGCGTAACGTTTTCGCCTGCTGGTAAGCGATCGATGTTGTAAACAACTTGAGGACCCGAAGACAGGCTCATATTGTTCACCAGAGCCCGCGCAGCAGCGTTACAAATGTCTTGGGTATCTCGGCATAGGTCAGCTACTGAATTGCCCCAGAAGGCACCGGGAATCTCTTCGTACGATGCTTTGTAGTAGGGCTTACGACCCATAGGATCTGGATTAATGACAGCTTTGATAATCCATGTACCAATCAACCATGCTTCGATAGGATATTCAGCAAGCGGATCAGGAATCTCTTCCTCAGTCATACCCCAGTCTAGAAGTAGCTTACCCTGTACTGAGCCCCAGAACTGAAAAGCGTCAATAAGCTCTGAAGGGTTTTGCCCAACCGCAACGGTAGACTTACCTTCTGCTGTAGCCTTTGTAAGGTCAACGTAAATCCAGTCGCGCAAACCACCCTTGCCGTAGATATCTAAGACTTGTCGGATGGCTCCGTCGCTATAACCTTCGACGCCAATCATCGCATGAAGATCAGCACGGGATAACTTATGACGCTCGAGCAAATACCCGTCGTTCATTTCTGAAGCATCAGGCGCGGGGTACAGCATGAATGGGTCAACTCGCTCCCACTCAAGTACCAGAGTGTTCTGAACATCTAAGTCATACTCACCGGGCTCTTGCTTCTTAATCCACTTAAGCATAGGGCGATTGCGAACAACCGGTCCTTTCAAAATAGCTGATGGGAACGTAACTAAGTCGTCGATAAACTGTGCAAATGCTGTAGTCCAGTTACCTTCTAGAAGCTGCGAGTGCATCTTCTTTTCCATACGATCCGCTGTTTCTTTAGCGATGTCATGGAGCTGGCGCATCGCTTCGTCTTTAAAATCAAGCAGCATCTGCTTAACTTCTTCATTCGTAGGGTTCATCCCCTGTGCTAGCATTTCCTCTAGCTTCTGCTGTGCTCTCATCATGAGATCAGCAAGGATGTCCGGCTCCATATCTGGAACTGGGTTTGGTCGTAGTGACCATGGCTTATCGTCTGAACCGGTCAACAGAACATCGCGCAACCAGCTTGAAGCGGCACGGCATTTGTTCGATGTGAGGAACATATAGATTGTTGCGCTACCCTGCTCTCGCAACTGCGCCATCTTGTCTGGGTCGTATTCACCACGACGTGCGCGTACGGACTTGAGCATTCGCTGCTCAACCGTATATTCTTTGGCCATACGAGCGTACAACCACTTACCCTTAATAAAAGCGGCAAGGTTCTGTATCGCCGGTTCACTGTTCGCAGTGACGGCGGCTCTGCGCTCCTCTTCTTGGAGCTGCTTGACCGATTTAATTTGAACCATTCCACCTGCCGATGTAACACCGGGGGCGGTCGCGTTCGTAATGTTTAGCGCCTGCATATCCAAAAAGGGCCTCTTTTTTAGTCTTTATACGTTCTAACGTATTGACTTGTCAAGATATTATACCCAAACATAGTTGGTTTTTTGTACTTCTCTTGCTTTTTGTACAAATATATCTCCGGTGATATTACCATCTGCGTGAAGGCAAGCATACTGAAAAGCGTCCGCAACGTGCGAATACTTATTCTTTTCGGGCTTGTCGTCAGCTTCCCCGTTGTTCTTTATCTTGTACCTATACCCACCGCGAAGAGCGTTTATAAGATCCCTACAACCGGGGTCTATCAACAACGCTGGTTTACCATCGGCAATCCGAGTCAGTAATGAGTCAACAGCGCTCAAACGAGCTACTACTGAGTTAGACTTGGCTGGGATGACACGGAAACCTTCTTGGCGTAATATATCGAACACAGACCGCTCATCTGTTTGGGCCCTCTGTTGCCCTGCGGGATCACCAATAACTAGAATCGGCATTCCGGGAAACTTGTTACCTAGAAGCGGCTTAAGTTTCTCTCGTACAAAACGCAGCGTACCCATTCCTTCGGATGTCAAGCAGTCGTAGGTCAAGAACCTTCCTAGAGGGTCTACTTGGCTAACCGTAGCTGCAGGCGTTAACCCGAAGTCCATCCCGATAATTAGTGGATGTGTTGTGGATTTTATGTAGTTGAGCTTCTTCTCAGCGACGTGTGTATCTAAGTCAAACGCACGGAACACAGGTTGCCCGGATAGCGACTTACCGAACTTCGCGTTGATATAGACATCGACCCAGTCCTCAGACTTACCCTCAGCCAAGTTGTCGTAATACCCGTCTGGCAAAAAATCAACCCAGTCCGCTTCAGCAGACAAACCGCTAGGTTGGAAAAAGCATTCGGCGTTAGCCGGTGGTGCAGACAGGAATTGTTCCCAAAAGGTATCCATGTCTGGAGGGTTTGTCATTCCCCAGATGTGAGCGTTTGACTTACCCTCGTCAGTAACACAACCAACCCGATTGTCCAGCTTAGAGGGATAACGACCAAGACGACCTTGCAGAGCGTTGAAAATGTCAGGATTGATTTCACGGAACTCGTCAAGAATACCAAATGAAGCCTGTAGAGACAGTAGGCGTCGAACGTCATTAGAGTCATCAAGACCACGAAACAGAATTTCACATTCGACATCGTTGAACTTTAAAATGAACTTGTAGTTGGTTTTCTCAAACACCCCCGCCGGTCCATCGGGGAACCAACGCAGCACATCCGGTATCGAAGTATCTCGCAACTGCTCTCGAGTGTTACGCACCCAGATCGCCCGACTACGGCGTATGCCATCACGACACGGAGCCATCTTAGCAGCGTGGTACGCAATTTTCATAATACCAGCAGTAGTTTTCGTACTACCCACCGGTCCAACGATCAAGGATATGAACGCCTCACTCGCTAGGAACGGTTTTACGCTTTCTGGTGGAGTGTAGTTTAGGTCGCTCATTTTTCTCTTTATTCGGCTCTATATCGATCACATCGGACTCAATTTCAGCTACTTTTTGCACTTTTTTGACCTTTTCAGGCCGTTTCTGCGCTACTTCACCCATATTTATGGTGATGCTGAACCCCGCGCCAACCTCTGCCTGCACGGTATTTTTAGGCTCCATATCGCCTAATTTGGCCCCTAATTTCACAAATTCAAGCTTCTGGAGCAGTGTTGTGTCGTTACTTCTTGCGATTTTGTACGCATCAGTGAACACATCCTCGGTCAACGCCCGTACTTTTATGCGGAACGTATACCCATCCTTCTCTAAAGCAGCCCGTTGCTGAGCTACCGAGTCTAGGAACGGCTTCCATACTGACAACTTCTCCCACTGCGCAGCGTCAAACCCATACCGTGATGCAATATCTTTGGGTTCTTCCATGCCTGTGGCAATCTCAACTACCATCTCGGCAGGGACGTCAAGGATGCGCAGGTCCGCAGGCAAGCTCAGTTCTTCTTGCATTGTCTCTCAAGCAGGTAAGTGTCAAGAATGTCTCGAATAAGTTTGGCCATGGATACTTTCTTGCTCTTGGCAATTACCTTGAGCTCATCGACCAACTCTTTCTCTAGGAAAAAGTTATGCCTCTGCATCATTTCTTGGCCATCTTCTTCGCAGGAGTTTTAGCAGCAGGCTTGTCCTTATCCGCAGGAGCTTCTTTCTTTGCCCCTGTAGCAGCTTTCTTGTCACGGAAGTAACCCATCAAATTCTCGAGTGCTTTGCCCATTATCGGCTCCTTAGGTCATTTATGCGTATGGTAGTGCGTATGTGTATCCTGCGCAAGCATTTTCTTTTCTTTCTCGCTTTCCTCTCGCCCATCAACTCATCATGGTGGTGTATGCGGTGGCAGTTAGCACACAGTACCACACACTTGGCAAGCTCTGAGGGTATCACCGCCCAAGCATTCTGGCTGATCAGCTTATTTATCTTTTTGTTACTAGGATCTTTTATGACATGGTGGAAGTCCAACGTCGCCGGATGGTTTTCACCGCATTTTGTGCACTGCAGCGTTTTCTTGAACGCTACCCACTCAGCTTTCTTCTTTATCCTGTGTCGCCTAGTCTTTGCTGCAACTCGTTCTTTATTGTTCGCGTAGTGCCTTCGCTGGTTCGCTAATTGTGCTTCTTTGTCTTTATATGGCATTTAGAGCTTCCGTATCCAGTATAAAGTTCCTCGAGCTCCCCACGGAGATCCCGGGTCGTACATCTTAAACTTACAGCGAATCAAGGAGTTAGCGCTTGCAGGATTGTCGTACGTATCACTCACCAGATGCGTCCAACCTAACGACCTTGCATACTGCGCCCTTACTCTGATTAACTTCTTCTGAATACCTTGGCCCTGAAATAGTTCGATAACTCCAGCTCTGCAGAGATACCCAGTCTGTTGCCATTGTGAGGACGGAACTAATCCAGCGAATCCAATTGGAGTGTTATCCATGTAGGCAATCCACCAGTACCCGTTTCGGACATCGTACAACTTATCCATGGGTAAACACTCGCGCTGCAATTGGCGCAAGGTCTCTTTATTTTTCAGTGGGTCGATTCGTCTAATGGACAACACGATCTGAAGCTGCGCTATGGAAGTGCTTATATTTTACGGTTTTTTATACATGACGTGGGTGATATGTTTACAAAATCGGGTTTATGAGATATTTAGGTGCGTAGGATGTGTGTATATATGTAAATTTTGGACCTTGGTTTACGCGCAATACATAAACATACCCCCCGCCCCGCCCCCCGTGTTGTCCCTCCCCCCTCCCCCCTTTGTGGTCTTGCCATTAGTACAGGGCATCAAATCATCGGTGACTTGTGAAGTTGCCTTAAATGTAGGGCTACGATTCGCCTAATGCATAGAATCGTGTAGGGATTGAACACTCACCGAAATCAAGTGTTCCGTTGTCCGAGCTTGTAATGGGTAAGGGCAGGGTATAGTCACGCAATACTGCGAAACGTCTGGATGCTTTCGGGTTGATAGATAGTGGTAGTTTATGCGTCTGGTGCTAGAAGCGTCTTAGAACGTGGTGCCATACTGACATACTTGGACATGAGTTGCTGTCAAACTTGCAGAGGGTTTGCCCATTCAATTACTGAATGAACGCAGCTTAGCTATTAAATTGCAAGTGTCAAGGGTCGAATTGTTTTCCCTCAGTCTAGCAAACAACGAGGGGACAATTAAAAGCATACTGCTAACTCAATCTTAGTGTGCTTTTTGTTGTCTAACTTTTCAATCTTAGGGGTATATCATGCAAATGATGTCAAAAGACGAAGCATTCGAGCTGTCAAAATCTATTGGTAATCGTGCCGCTAACTTACAGCGTGACATACAAAAGATTGCAGCTACCGCAATTGGGTACGCTAACGTACATGGTGACGTGACTGTAGCGCAAAATATCATGGACAACATCCGTGACAAGAAAGGTATCAGACTCAATTCACTGGTTAAGTATATTGAAACTCATGGGCAACTTGCTTGGGACAAAGAATCCAAGAATTTTGTTTATCACAAACGTGAAGATGTAATCACTGACCCGCTTGAACTATTCATGGTGCTATCAGAAAACAAATGGTTTGAAGCTATCAAGCAAGAAGTGCCTCAGTCCGTCTACGATGTCCAAGAGATGCTCAAGAATTTTATTGAGAAGTGCGAGCGTCTTGCCAACAAGGGTACTAACACGGTCAAGCATACTGAACTGATTGATCAACTTAAAATGTTTACTGACCCTAACATCGAAATAGTTGTGTCTGGCGAATAACCCCGCACCCCGATGTTTCCAATCACCCCGCTTCGGCGGGGTTTTTTGTTTTCTTACAGCGCAAAAGCATAATTATCCTTAGCACTCTCAAAAACCACTAAGGATAAATAGGTGGATAATTATATACACACAAAAATTCCCAATGTTTCCAATGACTTACACTACTACATACACATACAATTATCTAATTATCTAATTATCCAAGAAAATAGAGTCAAACTATATATTTTTTCTTTTCTCTTGTACTACTCAAAAGAGACAGCGTGTCT
>FUWD012826244.1_pt1 | contig 34058 bp, 28 predicted proteins | sample 1063281 | NCBI WGS metagenome assembly FUWD01 (sample SAMEA79048168, study PRJEB19326) | metagenome | biome: marine | reverse complement strand
CATCAAGGGCTTCGTCACCAACATTCCGGAAAATGAGCTCTCCAGCGCCGAAGTTGTTGCCTATTATCGTGATCTTTGGCACGTCGAGCAGGCGTTTCGCATGAGTAAATCAGATTTGAAAGCCCGGCCGATCTTCCATTTCACGAAAGATGCCATCAGGGCCCATATACTCGTCTGCTTCATGGCCTTGATGATGGGAAAATATCTGGAGATCAAAACAGGAGTATCGCTTCGACAAATTCGCGATCAACTGTGGGACATCAAGGAGGCAATTGTCCGTGATGAACGCACCGGAGAACTGCATAGCTTACCCATGAATATTCAAGAATTCACTAACAATCCTCTTCTGCAATTCATTAGTGCAGAGTTTTCGCACTAATGGCAGAAGTCAGGAAAACAAGAAAGGCCGTCTCAGATCAGTATGCTGAGACGGCCTTTTCTCTGTACGGGCTTGAAGGAGGGGATCAGTTGGAGCGGACTACCTCTTCTGCTGCGAAGAAAAATCCTGCCTCGACGGCGGCGTTTTCAGCAGAATCCGAACCATGGACGATGTTCTCGCCTTTGCTGTCTGCATAGAGTTTGCGGACGGTGCCTTCGGCGGCTTCGGCCGGATCGGTTGCTCCGATCAGGGTGCGGAAGTCCGCAACGGCATTGGCCTTTTCAAGAATCATCGGAACGCATGGGCCTGAAGACATGAAGTCGACCAGTTCGCCGTAAAAGGGGCGCTCGCGGTGGACGGCATAGAACTCTCCTGCGGTTTCCTTCGTGAGCCTGGTCTTTTTCATGGCCACGACGCGGAATCCTGCGCGTTCGATCTGGTTGATGACTGCGCCGATCAGCTGCTTCTTCACACAGTCGGGCTTGAGGATGGTGAGGGTTCTTTCCATTTGAGTCGGTCGGTTTTTCGGTTATGGGTATGAAAAAGAAAGTGCCAGCGAAGATACAAAAAAGTCCTTGAATCCGCCACCCCAGGAAGTTCAGGCTTCGTCGATTTTCTGCAGCAGATCCTTCATCGGCTGGTAGGTAATCGGAAGGAAGTCGCTGTATGCCAGCTGTACGGTTCCCTCTTCGTCGATGAGCACATAAGCGCGCTGAGACATGCCGAGGAAGCCGACTGCACCGTAAGCCGTCGCAACCTCTTTCTCTTTGTCGCTGAGGAGGGTGAAGGGGAGCTGGTGCCGGCCGGCAAAGCTTTTATGGGATTCGGGGGTGTCGGAGCTCAGACCGAGTACCTCAATACCGCGCCGGGTGAATTCCGAAACGTTGTTGCGGTAGTCGCAGAGCTGCGCTGTACACACCGGAGTATCGTCACCGGGGTAAAACACAAGCAACACTTTCTTTCCCCTGAAACTTGAAAGGGAGATCATCCGGTCCTCGCTGTCGGGTAGGGTAAAGTCCGGGGCGGGAGTTCCTGTAGAAATCATTGGAGTCCTGTTTGTCCTGTTTGTCTGTTGATCTTTTCAGATGTTTCATTATCGAATTCTACAAGAATGCGCCCGACGCGCTGTCCGTTCATTTTTATTACCCGGAACTGGATGTTGTGCCACCGGAGGGTGTCGGAAACCGCAGGTACTTCACCGAGGCGGGTCATCATGAACCCGCCCATGGTCTCATAGGGGGCTTCCTTTTCCCCAGAAAAGTCGTCGGCCTCAAGATAGAAAGTCGAGAGGAACTCGTCGACAGGAAGAAGGCCGTCAATGATCCATGTCCGGTTGCTCCGGCGCAGGATCCTTTTTTCTTCGCGTTCCAGGTCATCGGCCGGTACATCGCCAACGATGCTTTCAAGAACATCGGTCAGGGTAATGGTGCCCTCTACCGATCCGTGCTCGTCGATGACGAGCGCCATATGCACCCTGTTTTTGCGGAACAGCTCCAGCACATGGAAAGCCGGAACCGATTCCGGAACGAAGAGCGGAGGTTTCATGGAGGCCCGGATTGCCTCCCTCATGCCTCCCCGGCCGCCAAGCTCGAAGCTCACCAGATCGACAGAACGTACGACGCCCATGAGGTGGTCGAGGCTTCCGGCACCAACAGGGAAGCGTGACCGGCCGCTCGCCATGATGGTTCCGGTCAGTTCTCCGTCGCTTTTTTCAAGGTCAAGCCAGTCTGTTTCCGATCGGGGCGTCATCATGGCGCTGGCCCGTTTGTCGCTCAGCCGGAATATTCTTGAGACCATGTCATACTCGACGGATTCGAAGATGCCTTTTTTTGCACCCTGCCGGATGAGGAGCATCACGTCTTCATCACTGACCAGAGGTTTCTCGCTGCTCTCTATGCCTATGGCTTTCAGCACGAGGTTTGTTGTGCCGTTGATGAGGGTGATGGCTGGTGCGCTGAAGCGGCAGAGCATGTCGATGGCTCCGGCGATCTTGAGCGCGATTCTTTCAGGATGCTGCAGTGCGATTTTCTTTGGCGCAAGCTCTCCGATGACGAGGGTGAAAAATGTGACTCCTATTACTACAGTAGCTACGGCAAGCTCTCCGGCATACGCTGCGAGCGATGGGACGCCGGCAATCATGGCAGCAACCGGGCCAGCGAATGCCAGTCCACTGAATGCGCCGGCAAATGTGCTGATGAGGGTTATGCCGACCTGAATGGCCGAGAGGAAGCGGCCGGGGTTTTCAAGAAGGCGAAGGGCCGTTCCGGCGGAGAGATTTCCTGCTTCGCGAAGCTCATGGAGACGGGTGGCGTTCGAAGAGATGATGGCGAATTCAGCCATGGAGAAAAAACCGTTCGCGGCAATCAGGCATGTAAGGATCAAGGCTTCCAGTAATTCGGGCGGCATGTGTTCGGATCTAATTCATCTTTGCCGGTCGAGCGGCGCTTGCAACGGAGTATATCTTTCTTTGTGTTCTAGATAATAAAATAACAGTTGACGGGGATTTATTTTATGCGTAAGATTTATCGGAAAATAGAGGCACCACCCATACACACATCTCAACAGGGAGCTGGAGGCTCCAATCCATGAGCATCCGTAGGACGGGGCGGCTGTTTGTACCGTTTTTCTTATTCATCCTCGCTTCATGCAGTTCCGGCATTGAGGATGCCGGCCTGCCTCAGGAGCTATACCGTCAGGCTCGTGAACACAGCCGCAAGGGGGAGTACCGCCAGGCGCTCAGTTGCTACGCCCGGGGTCTCGAAGGAGAGGATCTTTCCCACCCTTCTCTTGAGGCAGTTGTGGCGCTCAATGAAAAACGTTCCCTTGAGGGTCTGACCGGTTCGTATGCCGAGGCGTTCACCACGACGGCACTGCTTAGCGGCCTGCCGGAAGGCACCCTTACCGATTCTCTCCGGAATGCGTTGCTGCTCGACCGTTCCCGATGGCTCGGTGAGCTCGGCCGGCTCAAAGAAGCCGCCGATGCCCTTGACGGACTCAGGAGTCCTTTGCCGGAGGTGCAGCTAGAGCAGGCCTCGTATGCACTTCGCGGAGGGTTCATTGACCGGGCTGAGGGCATATACCGCGGTCTTGTCGACAGTGAACGGGATCCCATCATACAGATGCATGCATGGTCGGGCCTCATGCAGTGCGGAGCACGCCGTCCGGGCGTTGTGGAAAATGATCTGTTGGAGATGGCACGGAAGATTGTGGCGCTTTCGGGACGGGTCATGTCGACGAAAGAGCGTCCGGTCGAGCGTGTGCAGGCGCTTCGCCATGCCGCATCGAGCCTTCAGCTCACCCAAAAGCACCGCCGCGACGCGAGCTTCCTTTTGTTCCGCGCGCTCTCGATTGCCGGTGAAGCCGGAAGGCCATTCCTCGAGGAGGTCCTGCGTCTTGAGTCGAACGCCGCCATTGTCCGTAAAGAAGAGCCGTTCAGGGAGTCTGCGTCATACTTTGACATGAAGAATATGCCCTATGCCGAGGCTATGGCACTCTTCATGCTTTCGGGGAGCGACGGGGTCGACCCGGAAGAAATGACGAAGGCGCTGCAGGGCGGCTTTATTGCCGCCCGCGATGCGGCTCCTCTCTGGCCTCGACCCTGGATGCGGCAGCTTGAGACGCAGGCCCTGTTCCGGCTCAATGGGCTGCTCCTCACGAACTCCAGAATTTTCGAGATCTTTGATGCCGCACAGCAGTCGTCCATGCTGAACCTTTCCCGTGCCCTACTGCGCCGGGCAGACCTATTCAGCCCCAAAGGGGCAGAGCCCGATTCGGTGATGGCAGAGGTTCGCACACTGCTTCAGGACATGGGTGGACTCCGTCAGCGTAAAGTGGAGATGCTCGTCAATGCCGGCGGTGAAGAGCGTCGCAGGGTCACCGACAGGTCTCTGAACATGAAGCACGGCCGCTTGCTTGAGCTTCTCTCCACCCTGCGCGCATCCCATCCTGTGGCAGCTGAAGCCCTTTCGCTCAACCCGGTGACGCTGCGTACCGTCCAGCATGCCCTCAAAGATGATGAGGTGGCTGTAGCGCCCGTCTTTTCAGACAGCCTGGCGGCCCTGTTGGTCATCGGACGGCGGAGTGTACAGATTGCATCGTCCCGTCTGCCTTTCGATAGTGAGCACCCTGCGGCAGCCATTGCCTCCAGACTGCACCGTGAACTTGCCGCCTCTGCTTCGCCTGAGGCAATGCGGGGCGGGGAGTGGGAGTGGTTTACTCGCAGCATGGAGGGACCAGCCAGAGATGCAGTGAAAAATTATCGGCGCGTCATTGTGGTTTCCGATGCGTTGCTGCCGCTACACCTTTGGAGCGGTGTTGGCGATCCTGCTTCGGGTCGGCAGGTTTCTTTCCTTCGTTCCTTCAGGGAGCTGGTGATTCTTCGCGCCAATGCCGCACTTCCTCCTGCGGCTTCCGAGATCTGTTTCTATGGCGCCGAAGATCATGACGGCGCTGCGGCCCATAAGATGTATTTCCCTCGCGACAGGGTGTTTGTTCTCTGGAAGGCCTATGGGGACGAGGATCTTGAAGCGATGAAGCGGGAGATCGGCGAGTCGATGCAGGAGACGGTTTCGGGTGCTGCTGCCCTGCAGGCGCTTCGTCGCGACGACCCTCAAAAATGGGCAGCTGTTTCTGTATACGGCGCTCAATAACATTGTTCGCAGCAAAGCATTTCGGTTGCAGAATCCCGCCAAACATTCCTGTTTTGTTTCTGATGTTTTCTGGATCCTCCTGTTTTTTTTGTTTTTTTATTGACAGTTTGTTTGGCGTTTTTGTAAATTATGTGTAGTGCCTGTTCTATGCTTTACCCTCATACTAACGGCAACCCCCTGAACAGCGGTTATGCAGGATCCCCTTATGCAGGAACCCTTATCGGGCAGTACCATACTGTCGCGTGTTGCAAGCGATCTCAAGGCCGCCCGTCTGCAGCGGGGCCTCTCGCTGGATGATGCAAGCAGGATACTCTTGATTCAGAAATCGCATATCGAGAAACTTGAGGCCGGAAATTTCACTTTTTTCCCCGGTGCTTATGTCTTCGCTTATATAAAGGAGTATCTCCGTGAGATGGGCCTTGGCGATGAAGCGGTTCTTGATGCATGCAGAAAAGAGCTTTCTGTCTCTACGGGCCTGAAGCGGAATGCCGCTCCGGAAGGTGTTGCCCGAGAGGCTGTTCAAGCTGTCGGGGCATCGAAGCTTCAGGCTTTCCTTGAGTTCATTTTCAGCAGGAGAAAAACGATGGCCCTCGTTGCCGGCGCCCTTCTTGCTGTTGCTGTTTTCGCCATGGTTATGCGCTTCCTGCCTTCAGAGGAAGCTACTCTTTCCAGCGTCCCCGAAGCCCCGTCGGCATTGCTTCCTGACTCCTCCCAGGCCCCCTCGGCCGCTGCCGAATCCGTCCAGGCTCCAGCGCCGGCGGTTTCGACCTCTTTACCCAGGCCTGTTGCGAATGCAGCAGTGCCCTCTTCCGCCAAGCCCACCGCCCCGCGCTCTCCGGCCACCTCAGCCGCCACCGAATCCGTCCGGCCTGCAGTGCCGGCAGTTGCGGCCTCCTTGCCCGGGCCTGTTGTGAACGCTGCAGTACCCTCTTCCGCCAAGATGACCGCCCCGCACTCTCCGGCCCCGGCCGACGCCTCTGAAAAATCGCGGTCTGAAGAGCCGTTCACTCCTCCGGCGCCAGCCAGATAGCACATGGTCCCCTCCATCGCCCATTCAGTTTCCGATAATTGAGATAAAAAAAGTCCCATTTATCGGAATTAATTGTTATCCTTTCTCATTGTTTGCATTACTATTCGTTGCTTATGGTGAATAGTTCACAATTGTCATGCACCGCAGGGCGGTTACATAAGCCCGTGTGGCGGGCTTCTTCCCCTTGGTGGTAAAGGATGCGTTGTGATTCCATCAGTTTATTCCCTATTATCCATTTTTCCATGGCGGGACCCCGTTCCTGCTTAAGGCATAGACCTACTGCAGATGAAGATATATGATGACATTGCCGCTACCGTCGGGGGTACGCCCCTTGTCAGGCTCAGCAGGATGTCTCAAGGCTGCAGGGCCACGGTCCTCGTAAAACTTGAGTCGTTCAATCCGATGTCCAGCGTCAAGGACCGGGTTGCGATGGCCATGATTGAAGATGCTGAGCTATCTGGCCGGCTTCATGCCGGGACCACCATTATCGAGCCGACCAGTGGCAACACCGGCATAGGTCTTGCTTTCGTCTGTGCGGCAAAAGGGTACCGGCTCATTATCGTCATGCCCGACACCATGAGCGTCGAGCGGCGCCGACTGATGGAGATCCTTGGCGCTGAACTGGTGCTGACGCCGGGATCCGGTGGTATGAAGCAGGCTATTGGAGAGGCGGAGCGGCTGGCAGGTGAAATCCCCGGCAGCCTGATGCTCCAGCAGTTCCAGAACCCGGCCAACCCTGCCATGCACCGCAGGACGACGGGAGATGAGATCTGGCGTGATACGGATGGTACTGTCGACGTGTTTGTTGCGGGAGTCGGTACGGGAGGAACCATCACCGGTGTGGGCCAGTTCCTCAAAGAGCGCAAGCCGGCCGTAAGGATCATTGCTGTCGAGCCTGCCGACTCACCGGTGCTGTCCGGCGGGGAGCCCGGTCCGCACAAGATTCAGGGCATCGGGGCGGGTTTCGTGCCTCCGGTGCTTCAAAGAGAGGTGATTGACGAAATCATTACTGTCGGCAGCGATGAGGCCGGTGCCGCAGCCCGTGAGCTTGCAAGGTGTGAGGGCATCCTTGCAGGTATTTCCTCCGGGGCGGCGCTTGTTGCAGCACTCAGGGTTGCTAAACGTCCCGAAATGGATGGAAAGACGATAGTCGTACTGCTTCCAGACAGCGGTGAGCGGTATCTTTCAACCTGGCTGTTCGATGAGCCGGCTGACGGAAGCCGGGCCTGAGGTACAGTCAGTCCCTCTCCACAGCTAAACACAAAATACAACAAGAATTGAAGCAGTTCACATGAAGGTTTATTTTGACAACAACGCCACGACTCCCCTGCACCCTGAGGTGAAGAAGGAGATGATTGCTGCCATGGAAATGTACGGCAACCCTTCCAGCATGCATGCTTACGGTCGCGAAGCCAAGGCGAACGTAGAGGATGCACGGCAGCGGGTTGCCAGCTTCATCAATGCCGACGATCAGGAGATCGTCTTTGTCGGCAGCGGTTCGGAAGCCAACAACACGGTGCTTTCCCTCTTTGTCTGCGCTTCGGCCCAGTGCATCCCCGGCACCACCGCCCGGGGCACCATCATCACAACCAAGATCGAGCATCCATGCGTGCTTGAAACCTCGGAGTGCCTCATGCATCGCGGGGTCAATGTCAAGTTCCTTGACGTCGACCGGTACGGCCGGGTCGACCTCGACCAGTTGAAAGACATGCTCAACGACGACATCGGACTGGTGTCGGTGATGATGGCCAACAACGAGATCGGCACCATGCAGGACATTGCGTCCATTACAAAAATGGTGCATGAATGCGGCGCATTCATGCATACCGATGCCGTGCAGGCTGTCGGCAAGGTGCCTGTGGATGTGCGTGCTCTCGGTGTTGATTTCCTGACCATGTCGGCGCACAAGATTTACGGGCCTAAAGGTGTCGGCGCTCTCTACGTGAAGCAGGGTACTCCGTACTGCCCCCTCATAAGGGGTGGCCATCAGGAGAGGGGACGGCGCGCTGGCACGGAAAACACTCTCGGTATTCTCGGGCTCGGCAAGGCTGTCGAGATGCGTGCACTTGAAATGCATGATGAGCATGACCGGCTTCTCGGACTGAAGGACGTGCTCAGAAAGGGCATTGAGGAGAAGATTGACGATATCCATTTCAATGGTCATCCGACAGAGTCGCTCGCCGGCACACTCAACGTATCCTTCCCGGGGGCGGAAGGGGAGTCCATCCTGCTTTACCTCGACCTTGAAGGCATTGCCGTATCTACCGGTTCGGCCTGCGCTTCCGGATCTCTTGATCCTTCCCATGTGCTGCTGGCAACGGGTGTGGACGCGGAACGGGCGCACGGTTCGATCCGCATCAGTCTCGGCCGGGAGAGCACGATGGAGCACGTCCAGCATATGCTCAATGTGCTTCCGGGGGTCATTGAGAGAATCAGAAACATGTCAACGGCATACATAAAAGGAGGAACACATGCTGCAAGCAGGTGAATGGGCATACAGCGAGAAACTGAAAGAGCATTTCATGAACCCGAAGAACATCCTGCAGGGTGAGGACACCGATGCGTTCGACGGGGTTGGCATGGAGGGCAACCTGCAGTGCGGCGACCAGATGATGGTCGTCATCAAGGTCGATCGGGAAAAAGAGGTAATCACCGACTGCCAGTGGAAAACGTATGGTTGCGCCAGCGCTATTGCCAGCACTTCCATTCTTTCTGAAATGGTCAAGGGAATGACTCTCACCGAGGCATTCAACATTTCTCCGAAGGATGTGGCCAAGGAGCTCGGCGGCCTGCCGGAAAACAAGATCCACTGCTCGGTGCTCGGTGACAAGGCCCTGCGTGCCGCCATCAATAACTACTATGTCCGCAACGGCATGGAAAACCGGGTGATGGAGGAGAAGGCCAAGATCGTATGTCAGTGCATGAACATCACCGATCACGACATAGAGGAGGCCGTGCTTGAGGGTGCCCGCACCTATTTCGAGCTGCAGGAACGTACCAAGCTCGGCACCGTCTGCGGCCAGTGTAAGGACGAGGCGGAAAGCCTGCTTGAAAAGTTCAAGCACCTCCACTTCGGGGCCTAGGAATGGTGCCGATGCCGGAGGGTCGAAAATTCCACATACAGACGTTCGGATGCCAGATGAACGAGGCGGACTCGGGTATCATTGCCCGGGTCCTTCTTGATGCTGGCTTCCGCCGGTCCGGCTCCGAACTGGATGCCGATGTCATTTTCCTGAACACCTGCGCCGTCCGTGAGAATGCTGTCGAGAAGATCGGCCACCTCCTTGAGCACCTGAAGGGAGCCAAAAAACGCAGGAAGACCCTTCAGGTCGGGGTCCTCGGTTGCGTTCCCCAGCACCAGCGGGAGGAGATGTTCTCCCGCTTTCCCGCCATTGACTTCATTGCCGGTCCCGACTCATACCGCCGGCTGCCTGCCCTTATCGAAGAAGCAGCTTCGGCCGTCCGACCCGCCATGCTCGACTTTAATCCCGCAGAGACCTACGAGGGGATTCAGCCTGTCCGTGAGAGCCGGATAAGCGCCTTCATCCCCGTCATGCGCGGCTGCAACAACATGTGCGCGTTCTGCGTGGTTCCATTCACCCGCGGCCGTGAGCGCAGTCAACCGCTTGAGATGGTCACGGGCGAGGTTCGTGAACTTGCCGAAGCGGGTTATCGGGAGATCACCCTGCTCGGCCAGAACGTCAACTCCTACAGCGACCCCGACTCAGGGGCGGGTTTCCCGGGCCTGCTGGATGCCGTTGCCCTTGCGGCTCCCGGCGTGCGGATCCGCTTTACTACCTCGCATCCCAAAGATATCTCCATAGGGCTCGTTGATACCATCGCCAGCCGGCCGAACATATGCCGCCATGTGCACCTTCCGGTCCAGTCGGGATCAGACAGCGTTCTCCGGGGAATGAACCGGGGCCATGGCATCAGCGAGTATCTGGAGAAGATCCGCATCATCCGCGATGCTCTGCCCGGCGTGACCCTTTCAACGGACATCATCGCAGGGTTCTGTGGAGAGCGGGAGGAGGACCATCGGGCCACTCTGGATCTGCTCCGCACCGTCCGCTTTGATGCCGCATTCATGTTCCATTATTCCACAAGAGAGGGGACATTGGCCTCCCGTACCCTTCCGGATGACGTGACGGAAGAGGACAAGAAACGGCGCCTCCAGGAAATCATCGACCTGCAACAGGAGATTTCAGCGGAGAACAACCGGCTTCAGGTCGGCACGGTTGCCGAAGTCCTTGCCGAATCGGAAAGTCGCCGCTCGCCCGATCGTCTGCTCGGCCGTACCGATGGCAACCGGGCGGTGGTTTTCGACCGTGGAGAGTGCATGCCGGGTGATCTCGTCCGTGTGCGCCTCATCTCGTCAACCTCAGCAACCCTCAGCGGACGTCGGGAAGGCGTCATTCGGGCTTTTTTATCTTGAGCCGGATTCGTAAATTGAATTTTGATTGCCTCCCAACTAAACCGCCAGTTCAACAGGCTCAGGAGTGAAGTAACGCATGCCATCTACCCCAAGTACCGGATTCATCAATAAAGTCAGGGCGCACCTTGAACTGCTCGACCCCGTAACCTGGATCAGCGTTTTCCCCGGACTGGCCTGCGGTGCCATGGCTTCCGGAGCCATGCAGGCAACGCCGCATGATTTCCTCGTCCTGTTCGCTATGTTTCTCATGTACGGGCCGCTCGGTACCGGCTTCAGCCAGTCGGTGAACGATTATTTCGATCTGGAGCTCGACCGGGTAAACGAACCCACCCGTCCCATCCCTTCAGGCCGTTTGACGAAGAACGAGGCGCTTCTTAACTGCATCGTCGTCATCCTTCTGGCCATGGGGATAGGCATCTGGCTCGGCCTCGACACCGGAGGACTGCGCGGCATGGTCATCACAACCATGATTTTTTCTGCGCTCTTCGTTGCCTATATCTACTCAGCGCCTCCCTTCAAGCTGAAAAAGAATATTTTTGCCTCTGCCCCCGGCGTTGGCTTCTCCTACGGTTTCGTCACATTCCTTTCCGGCAACGCGCTCTTCAGCGATATCCGTCCGGAGGTGGTGTGGCTTGCGGCCCTGAACTTCTTCATGGCCATCGCGCTCATCATCATGAACGACTTCAAGTCGGTCGAAGGCGACCGGGAAGGCGGCATGAAATCCCTGACCGTCATGATTGGTGCGAAGAACACCTTCATTGTCGCATTCGCCATCATCGACATGGTTTTTGCCGTGCTGGTATGGCTTGCCTGGAGCTGGGGCTTCATAGTGCCTATGGCGCTCGTGGTCCTGGGCCTCGTGCTCAATGTCGTGCTCCAGATCCAGTTGCTCGCCGATCCGAAGGGCGGCGTATCGTTCCTCAAGGGGACCGTAGAGGACGGCTTCGGCAATGCGATCGGCAAGAGCGATGTGCAGGAGCACAACACCTTTCTCCGTTTCCAGGTGGCTAACAATGTCCTTTTTCTCGTCAACAACCTTGTGCTTGCCGCCATGATCGGCATGAGGTACATGCCGTCCTAGGGCTTTTTATGCGGGCCGTCCACTCCGCTGATACCTAACCCCCCAATAAACCCTAAAGCCATGGATACACTTCAGCATAATGCGCTCGTCGCACTGTTGACTTTTGTTTATGTGTTCAGTGTTCCGCCCCTCATGGACTTTTTCGTCTCCCGTCACGGCCTGCCCCGCGACATCAGCCGAAAGATCACACACATCTCAGCAGGCTCCGTCATCATCTTTCTGCCGCTCTTCCAGGACGGTGACTGGACCCAGTACCTCAACGTGGCCATCTTTGTTGTCTGGGCCATCCTGCTTGTGCAGAAAGGGCTGTTTGCGGCCGAGGATGATCAGGCGGTGAAAACCATGACCCGCACGGGCGACCGTCGGGAACTGCTGCGCGGTACCCTCTATTTTGTTGTTGTCGCCACCCTTTGCGGCACCCTCTACTATAAGCAGTTCGAAGGAGTGCTCGCCATGGCAGTACTCGGATGGGGCGATGGTCTTGCCCCGATCATCGGCACGCGCCTGGGGAGACTCAAATATCAGGTGCTGAGCCCCAAGAGTGTGGAGGGGAGCCTTGCCTTTTTTGCGGGAAGTGTGGCTGCAGGGCTTTTCTTCGTCCACCTCATCGTGCCTGAAGCCTATGATCCCGCCAAGATCGTGCTCATCGCCCTTATTGCTACGGTGGTCGAGGGGGTATGCCCGAGGGAAGTCGACAATATCGCCATTCCTGTCGCCGTCATCGCCGCTGCGAGCTTCTTGTAGGGTAGGCAATGAAGAATGAGGCAATGCCGGTACTGTATTTTATAAGCGACATCCATCTCGGACTGCAGGAGGAGCCGGAAGAGCGCCGCAAGCTTGATGCGCTGTCACGGCTCTTTGCCGAAATCCGCCGGACCGGGGGCTCGCTCTACATGCTTGGCGACGTCTTCGACTACTGGATGGAGTTCAGCTCCGTTGTGCCAAAGGGATTTACCGGTTTTTTTGTTTATTGTCAGAGCTTGTCAGGGCGGGCATCGATGTTACCTATCTTGCAGGGAACCATGATTTCCATCTCGGTACGTTTTTCGATCGGGAGCTCGGAGTGAAGACGCGCTATGGCACCTACGAGTTCGATGCCGATGGACGGCACTTCACGGTCGCCCACGGGGACGGCCTCGGAGAAGGTGACCTCAGCTACCGGCTCTTTGCAAAGTTTGTCCGCAACCCGTTCAATCTCGGCCTCCTGACCGGTTTCCATCCGGATCTTGCAATCTGGCTCATGAAGTGGCTTTCCCGGCTCTCGAGGAAACACAAGCCGGGCAACAGGGTTATGGAGACGGACCGGCTTCTGGATTTTGCCCGCATGCTTGTCAAAGAGCGGAGCGTGGATTATTTCCTCTGCGGTCACAACCACGTAGAGGGTGTGCATGAACTTGAGGGCGGTGCCCGGTATCTGAACCTCGGATCGTGGATTGACGGCCATTTTCCCTACGCGGTCTATATGGACGGCCTCATGCAGCTTAAGGAACTCTAAATACTAAACCTCAGATCATGAGCAATTTGAACAAGGTGTTGAAACTCGGTCTGCCGAAGGGCAGCCTGCAGGACTCGACCATCGATCTTTTCGCGCACGCCGGATTCCACTTTTCCGTCCAGAGCCGCTCCTATTTCCCCTCGATTGACGACGACGAACTGGAGGCCATCCTCATTCGTGCCCAGGAAATGGCCCACTACGTGCAGCTTGGCGCCTTCGACGTCGGGCTTACCGGGAAGGACTGGATCATCGAGACCGATGCCGATGTGGTCGAGGTTGCCGACCTGGTGTACTCGAAGGCCTCCATGCGACCCGTACGCTGGGTGCTGGCTGTTCCTGAAAACTCTCCGGTGAAGACGGTGAAGGATCTTGAGGGCAAGCATATCGCCACCGAGGTTGTGAACATCACGAAAAAATATCTGGCTGCCAACGGCGTGAACGCTTCGGTCGAATTCAGCTGGGGCGCGACGGAAGTGAAGCCGCCGGATCTTGCCGATGCGATTGTCGAAGTCACCGAAACGGGGTCATCGCTGAGGGCAAACAAACTGCGGATCGTTGAAACCATCCTCGAGTCCAACACCAAGCTTATCGCCAACCGCAAGTCCTGGGAAGATCCATGGAAGCGGGAGAAGATCGAGAGCATGGCGCTCCTGCTCCAGGGAGCCATCAACGCGCAGGGGAAGGTAGGCCTGAAGATGAACGCACCGAAGGAGGCACTTGAGAAGATCACTGCGATCATCCCCGCCCTCCGCCAGCCGACTGTTTCCCACCTTGCCAATGACCAGTGGGTCGCCCTAGAGGTTATTGTGACAGAGAAGATCGTCCGCAAGCTCATTCCCGAGCTGAAGCGGGCCGGTGCCGAGGGCATCTTTGAGTATGATATCAACAAACTGATCGACTGACCCTGCCCCGGCGGATCCCTCTTCGTGGGGGATGAGTCCCTGGCATTTCCGATGCAACTGCCGGCCGCCCCCTGGGGCGGCCTTTTTTTCATCCCTATGCTTCTCTTCTATCAGATACTGATTCTTCTCGGTCTCCTCATATTCCTCGCCATCCAGTTGGCGAACCTGCTGGAGCTGCGCCCCCTTCCCATGAAGGGCCCGGGAGGGGGGAAGGTGTCGGTGCTGGTGCCGGCACGCAATGAAGAACGATCAATAGCAGGATGCGTCCGCTCCCTTCTCATGCAGGATTATCCGGATTTTGAGGTCATTGTTCTTGATGATGGGTCTACCGACGCTACGCCTTCCATCCTTCAGGCGCTCAAGGAAGAATCATCCGGGCGGCTTCGGGTGCTTCGGGGTTCGGCGCTTCCCGACGGCTGGCATGGCAAGAGCTGGGCCTGCCAGCAGCTTGCGGCCGAAGCCTCCGGTGAGATGTTCCTATTCACCGATGCCGATACCCACCATAGCCCTGACACGCTCCGGCGTTCTGTGGGAGCTATGCTGGAAGGCCGCGGTGACATGCTCTCCCTGACGCCGAAGCAGGAGCTCGGTTCGTTCTCCGAGCGCCTTGTCGTTCCTCTTGTCTATGTCATTCTGATGAGTTACCTGCCGCTCCGCCTGGTACGGGCCTTGCGAAACCCGGCGTTCTGTTTCGCCAACGGCCAGTTCATTCTCTTCCGACGGGAGTTCTACCGGAAGATCAGAGGCCACGAGGCTGTCCGCAACGCGCTTGTTGAGGACGTATGGCTCTGTATGGCGGTGAAAAAGGCTGGAGGCCGCGTCCTCTCGTTCAACGGCACCGATACCGTCAGCTGCAGGATGTACCGGAGTTTCAGGGAGGTATGGGAAGGCTTCTCAAAAAACCTCTTTGCGGGACTCGGGAGCAGCACTCCGGCTCTTGCTGCATTCGTGCTCCTTACCGCCGCCTTCCATCTCGCTCCCTGGGGGTTTCTCTTCTACGCACTCTTCGCAGGCGCATCAGGTACAGCCGCTGTGCTGTTGCCCCTCCTGCAGCTGGCAACAGCTCTTTTCGGCCGGGTAATTCTCGCCCGCCGCTTCGGCCAGCCTCCGGCACTCGCACTTCTCGACCCACTGGCCCGCACGCTGCTTATGGCCATAGCACTGAACTCGCTGCGCGAGGCCCGGTGGGGGGGCGGAGCGCTTTGGAAGGGGAGGCGATACCGATTTTCATAAGCGGGGGGGCTGGCGTAAGGCGATAAATTTTTTTAAATTAGTCTACAACGGTTTTTCGACAATCAATTCAACAAGGATCTGCCTCATGGGTTTTCTATCAAAAATATTCGGAAAAAAGGAAGAAGTGCTTGAGCTTCCGAAGGTCCGTGAAGACGTCAATCTCCAGAAGACTCTCGAAGGCCATCTCGACAGGGTGCTCGGCGTGAAGTTCAGCGCCGACGGTAAAACGCTCCTCAGCGGCGGCTTCGACGAGCTGGTGATGCTCTGGGACGTGGAGACCGCCAAGCCGCTCTTTACCATGAAAGGCCATGAGACCTGGGTGGAGTGCATCGATTACAGCCGTGATGGGCGTCATCTTGCAAGCGGGAGCACCGACAGCACCGTCAGGATATGGGATGCTTCAAACGGCCAGTGCCTGCACGTCTGCAAAGGCCACGATACGGCGGTACGCATGGTTGCCTTCAGCCCCGACGGCAAGACGCTCGCCAGCTGCTCGCGCGACACCACCATCCGTCTCTGGGACGTGGAGAGCGGTGCATGCAGGAGCGTGCTCAATGGGCACAAGTCCTATATCGAATGCCTCGCCTACAGCCATGACGGCCAGAAACTTGTGAGCTCGGGTGAAGAGCCTGTCATCAAACTCTGGGATGTTGCCTCGGGAAAAAACATCGCCAACTATGAGACCGGCGATACCCTCTCCCATACCGTACTCTTCAGTCCTGACGACCGCACGATTGCGCTTGCAGGGCGTAATGCAAAAATCCGGATCCTCAACGCATCGGACGGTTCCCTCATCCACGTGCTCGAAGGCCATCATGACGCAGTACGGGGCCTTGCCTACAGCCCTGACGGAAAATATCTGGCCAGCGTATCGAACGATGAGTCCCTGAGGCTGTGGAACGCCGCCGACGGCCACCATCTTCATACCTACCGCGGCCATGTGCTCGAGGTCCAGTCGGTTGACATCTCTCCCGACGGCAAGACCATCGCCACCGGAAGCGATGACCGGAAAATCAAGCTGTGGGCCGTCACTGATACGCCTTGATGGGTCGTATTTCGTGTATTTTCCTGTCCGGAGTGCCGCTTTTTAGCGTTTAAATGCGCCAATTTGCAGTGCAAACTGCAAAACGTCCTTTTTGAATCAAGGCGGAGTGCGTACATTAACATTATGGGCGCTGTATGAAGGCGCCCATGGAAAACGCCGGATTTCCCGGCAAAAAACAGCAAGAGGACCATATGGACAATCAGGTTGAAGGCACGGTAAAGTGGTTTAACGAGGAAAAAGGGTACGGCTTTATCCAGCAGGGCGAGGGCAAGGACGTGTTCGTGCATTACAGCGCCATCAACGGCTCCGGCCGTAAGACGCTTGTCGAAGGACAGAAGGTCTCGATGGAGGTCACCCAGGGAGAGAAAGGGCTCCAGGCAGCCAACGTCACTCCTCTTTGATACTGCCCCTGCGGCAGCAGCAACCCTCAGCGAACAGATAGATTCCGGACCGGACGTGGCGCCTGCCGCCGCCCCGGTGTCGGTATGCGCTCCCGGCAGTAGCGGATGGGCGTTTGGCGTAGCCGTTTCAGCGGAGGACAACCGGCAGTAATGCCACTTTTCCGGGCGACAGAGATGGATACCATTCTTCTTGACATCGGCAATGTGCTGGTCACAGTCGACTTCATGTCGTTCTGCCGGGGGGTAGCCGCACCGGGCCCTTCTGTGCCCACAGAGATTTTTCGTAAGTACTGTTCGGGTCCGATCAAAAACCGGTACGACACGGGTCTCATCGGCTCCGGGGCATTCCTTGCGGAGCTCTGCTCTGATCGGCTTGTACGCCCGATGGCTGAAACAGAACTCCAAGAAAGATGGCAGCGGATATTCTCCCCGTTTCCCGGTTCCGAAGCCGGGGTTGCCGCCCTTGAGGATTTGGGGCGCATCTGGATCATGAGCGATACCGACCCGCTGCATTTTGCCTATCTCCATCATGCATTTCCTTTGCTACGCGGCCGCGAACGCTATTACCTCTCCTTCCGTCACGGGTTCCTGAAATCTTCCCCTTCCGCTTTCCGGCACGTGCTTCTCGATTCCGGTGTAAATGCAGGTCGCTGCATCCTTATCGATGACCGGGAGGATAACTGCCGTGCTGCCGTGGAGGCCGGAATCAGCAGTGTCCTCTTTACTTCCTGGCCTCAGGCGATTGCGGCATTGCAGAGAACTGACGGGGGGGTCGCATGATCAGTGTGAGGGTTTCTGTCGATGAGGTGGAGATGAGCTTCATGCGCTCCGGGGGAGCCGGGGGCCAGAACGTCAACAAGGTTGAAACGGCTGTCCATCTTTCGTTTGATATTGCGGCCTCTTCTCTGCCCGAAGCCGTGAAGGAGCGGCTGCTCATGAGGAAGGACCGGAGGATATCTAGGGACGGAGTAATTATCATCAAGGCCCAGCGGTTCCGCTCACAGGAAAAGAACCGGGAGGATGCGCTTCTTCGTCTGCAGGCGCTTGTAGATAGTGCGGCCGAAGCACCGGCGAGGAGAAAGACGACGCGGCGGACGAAAAGCTCAACCGTTCGGCGGCTTGAGGAGAAGGGACGCCTTGCAGAAAAAAAGGCTTTGCGCGGGCGGATCAGGAGGCCTTAAAGTTCTTACATGACCGGTTCGTCGGGGCTTTGCCCAGAACCTGCGATGAAAATGGTTCGGTCGTCAAGCTTGGCCTTCAGAAGGCTGACTTCCGCCAGGTAGTTCTGCATATCGGCTTTTGCGATGGTTCTTGACGAGGTGGTCTTGAGCGCTGTCATCGGGTTGATTGGCCTGCCCCTGTGGATGATGCGGAAGTCGAGATGCGCTCCTGTCGAGTTGCCGGTTGAGCCGACGTAGCCGATGATTTCACCCTGCTTGACTCTCTTTCCGTAGCGGGTGCCGACGGCATATCGGCTCAGGTGGAGGTACTGCGAATGGTCCCCTCCCGAATGCGCAATGGTTACCATGTTGCCGGCTCCGCCTTTGCGTCCTTTGAATATCACCCTCCCTGAGGCCGTGGCGCGCACCGGTGTGCCGGTGGGGGCTACGAGGTCGACGCCGCCGTGGAAGTGCCGGGTGCGGAAGATCGGGTGGGTCCTGTATCCGAATCGGCTCGAAACACGGCTGTAGCCGCAGGGCGCGGCAAAACGGGCAATGCGTTCGACCGAGTGCCCCCGTTCATCGTAGTACCCGTTTTCGCCTTTATTGTTCGTATAGCTGTAGGCGCTGTACGTTGTGCCCTTGAGGTTGATTTCTACGGCCAGAATCCTGCCGCTGCTGATAAAGTCGTCCTCAAGCCATTTTTCTTCGAAGAGCACCCTGTATGTGCTGCCGGGAGGGACGTCGCGGCGTAGGTCCACTCTGGAGGATAGCAGTTTTTTCATGCCGGGCAGGAGACCTGAACGGCCAAGCCTGTTGAGTGATGCGGAGAGGCTTTTCTCAACGACGCCTTCGAGTGCTACAGTCCGGGTGCTGTACTCCTTCAATTCCTTTTCGACATGAAACGGATCGGTTTCGGCTGTCCGGCTTACATGGATGATGGTTGCACGGTCCTGAAAATACGAGAACCGGAGCAGTCTGCCTGCGCTGTCCTTTTCGGTTTCGTACGTTTTGCCGGGTCGGAGTGAGCGGGGTCTGAATTTGCCTTTGAGCCCCTCGCTGATGCTGTGTATTTCTACGGGGGTGACTCCCTCGGACTGCAGGATGGTGTAGATGGACTGACCGGAGCGGATCGTGTTCGTCGAGACGATCGTTTCGGCTTCCTGAGCTGTTTCGTCGATCTGCACCGTTTCGCTCTCGCCGGTGACACCGAGTTCATCAACATAGCTTCCGAAGCCGGGAAGGAGAGTGAGGGCGAAAAAGACTGTGACGAGTGTTCCAGCAAGGAACGGCAGCCAGAAAGCAGGGGTTGTGTTTTGTCTGAGGTGCGCCAGCTTGGCTGAAACGTTTCTTACTAACTCGTTGAGGAGGTGCATAGGCTCTCATTCGGTCACTCGACGCACCAGACGCCGAAAATTTCTGGGGACCTGACAATTTAGTATTTTCTTTCCACTCTTGGAACCCCTTGATCCGGTTTAATCATGGGAAACCCTATCGGGAGAGATAAGGATGTCCTCAAACGCTGATGGCCCGGAGCTTATTCCGGGGATATACCACTACTGTGACCGCTGGTGCCGACGCTGTCCCTTTACGGACCGATGTCTCCAGTTCCGCCTGGAGACTGAAAAGAGGAATACCGCTCATTCGCTCGAAAGGCTGGATGTGTTCGGTGTGCCGTTCTGGCACGAACTTGCCAGAGGCCTTGAGCAGGCAACGCGCTTGATTAAAGACGCTGCCGCCCGAGCAGGCGAAGGCGTTCCCGCAGGTGCTCTTTTCACTGAAGAGGAGCCGGTACCTGCCCCGAGTCGCCGGAGTGCGAGAGCACACCCTCTGGCGCATGCATCGCTCACGTATCTCGGTATGGTTGATGACTGGTTCCGTGGTGCCGATGCTGAAGGAAGGCAATTCGCACCTTCTGATGATGCTGTGCAGGTCATCAGGCACTACCAGTACCTGATCTATCCCAAGATTGTTCGCGCCATTGACGGTCGGATGCACGCTCTCTCTCCCGATGATCCAGCGGCTAAGCGGGATTCGCAAGGGTCGGCCAAAATCACCCTGCTGGCTATAGACCGTTCGCTCGCCGCCTGGAGTATCCTGTACGGCATCCATCCGGGCTCTGAGGATCGTACGATTGAAATCCTTCTGCACCTGGACCGCCTCCGTCGTTCCCTCGCGGTCGTTTTTCCCGATGCCCGTGACTTTCTGCGGCCGGGCTTTGATACTGAAGCTTTTTCCTAGAACCAATCCTGATGAAACATCCCATGCTGAATACCAATGCAGACCGCCTTGTAGAATTTCTTCTCCAGTGCAATCCCGGACAGCCGCGCACCCGCGGGAATTGGGAGGTAGACCATGAAGGGGTCCCCTTCATCCTTCCTTCTATCGGCGGCATCACCCTGAACATCCAGGCCGGGGACCCCGCCTTCGGATGGCAGGGGGACCACATTGAGCCTGGTGTGAGCTGCACGGCCGATACCTCAAAGCCCTTCGAGCATCCCAACGTGGGGCTGCAGATATACTCCTGCGCCGGCAACACGGCCACCATAATGACGGGAGATGCGAAGGGATCGGAAGGGCGCGTGCTTGGCCACCACGGCGGATCCGAGCATGTTATTGTCGATTTTCCCCGGAATGTGAAAGAACAGCTGCTCTACACCGACACCATCATCATCAGGGGGCGCGGTCAGGGACTCAAGCTTACAGACTATCCGGAGATAGCCGTTTTCAACCTCGACCCCGGGCTGCTCCAGAAGATGAAGATCAGGGAGGTCGGAGAGGGTGTCCTGGAAGTGCCGGTAACGACTATCGTACCTGCGGTCTGTATGGGGTCGGGTATCGGGTCCGCGCATGTGGCCAAGGGCGACTACGACATCATGACCAGCGACCCCGAAACCGTTGCGGAGTACGGGCTCGACCGCATCCGTCTCGGTGACTTCGTTGCCCTCATGGACCACGACAACCGCTACGGGCGCGCCTACCGGCGGGGCGCGGTCAGCATCGGCATCGTGGTGCACAGCGATTGCCGGGAAGCGGGCCACGGCCCCGGAGTCACAACCCTCATGACCTCTGCTTCGCCCGTCCTTCGTCCGGTGCTGGATCCTGAGGCCAACATCGCAGACAGGCTCGGCATCGGTACCATGCTGAAGCAGGAGAAAGCGAAGAAAAGGAAGTGAACGGGGAGGCTCGGCTGAATTTTTTCTGCTTCCGTACGGTTGTGATAGTTCCCCCTTGTGCAGTTGTAACTCAACGTTATTAAATCACAAAGGAGACAGTGTCATGGCCATGAAACTGTATGGAAGGGATCCGTTGAAGATGTTCGAAGACGTGTTCAGCGAGAAAGTATCGCCGTTCTTTTCCTCCATCATCACCCCGGCCTTCAAGGTCGACATCAGTGAAGACGACAACGCCATTTTCATTGAGGCCGACATGCCGGGCATGAAGAAAGAGGATGTCCATGTGTCGATGGAAGACGATGTCCTCTGCATCAATGCCGAGCGTGAGCAGAAGGAGGAGGAGAAGAAGAAGGGATTCCATCGCATCGAGCGTTCCTGGGGAAGCCTTTCGAGGAGCTTCACTCTTGGCGACAATGTGGACGAAAAAGCCATCGAAGCCCACTATGACAACGGTGTGTTGAAGATCAAGGTGCCGAAGAAAGAGCCGGAACCGCAACGGGGTGTGGAGATTCCTGTAAAGTGAGCACCCCCGTTTGTCCTGAAATGCAGAAAACCCTCCGTGTGGAGGGTTTTCTGCTTGTATAGGTACGTCGCGCTCTTCTCTAGCAGTTGCGGATGGTGGTGTCCTGACGGTCCTTGATGGTCGTCTCGTCGAACTCATCCCACTCGTGCTCGTCATGCTCACGCTGGTATCCGGCTTCCTTGAGGCCGAAGCTCATGTCGGCGACCATTTCGGGGCGGAGTTCCTTAAGGTTCTTCACCTCTGCTTCGGTCAGGATCCTTGATTTATCGAAGCCGAGATCAATCTCAAGCTTGCGGTTCTTGGTCTTGACGCGGTCGATGTCGTAGAAGCGCTTGGTGATGGTTGTCTGGGCGAAGGCCTTCAGGCAGCCGAGCATGTACTTGCGCACATACGGGTCCTTGATCCAGGGGTAGCCGAAGAAGGTTTTGCGTGCGTAGAAACGCGCGTAGGATTTCAGCACGCCTTTTAGCACATCCTCACGCTCCATGTTGTCGGGCTTGATGATCGGCGATACGAAGTTGTACTTCGAGTAGTCGCGCACCTCGACCCTGTCGCCGAGCTCTTTGAAGAGATCGGAGAACGGCCATGGGGTGTAGATGGTCCAGTTGGCCATGTCGGGATCCCAGTCCTTGCATAGCTGGTAGGTCTCCTCGATGGTTTCCGGGGTCTCATGCTCAAGGCCCATGACGAACTGCGCTTCTGCCACGATGCCGTTCTTCTGGAGCAGCTTGATGGCCAGCTTGTTCTCTTCGATGGTGGTTTCCTTGCGGAACCGGTTCAGGTTCATCTGGCTTGCTGCCTCGGTGCCGAGAGATACGTGCACGAGACCGGCCTTCCGGAAGAACGGGAGAAGATCAGCGTCACGCATGATGTCGGTCACGCGGGTGTTGATGCCCCAGGTTACGTTGAGCTTGCGGTCAATGAGTTCCTGGCAGAGAGAAACGAACTTCTGCTTGTTGATGGTCGGCTCCTCGTCAGCGAGGATGAAGAACCCGACATTGTATTTCTTGACCAGCACTTCGATCTCGTCGACGAAATGCTTCGGGCTGCGTGCGCGGTACCTGCGCCAGAACTGCCACTGTGAGCAGAACGTGCAGGTAAAGGGACAGCCGCGTGCGAAGTTCGGTACCGCCAGACGGCAGTTGAGCGGGGTATAGATGTACTTGTCCCAGTCGTAGAGGCTCCAGTCGGGAGTAAGGGAATCGAGATCTTCGATGACCGGGTGCGCCGGAGTGGCGAACACCTTGCCATCGTCGTCGATGTAGGCGATGCCGGTGATCTCTCCGCGGGTTTCACGGTCGTTGCCGGCGGCAATCGCCTTGATGAGGTTGACGGCGATCTCTTCGCCCTCACCGCGGACGACGTAGTCTGTTTCAGGTGCCTCGGAGAGGACCTGAGGGTACATGAAGGTGGAGTGGATGCCACCCATGATGGTGCGGATGTTCTTGTCGACCTTCTTGGCGATCTTCATGATGTCCTGCGCCTTGAAGATGGACGGGGTAATGTTGGTGGCCATCACCACATCGGGCTTGTTGGCCCTGATGATTTCTTCAATCTGCTCATCGGGCAGGTCATCGGCCATGGCATCGACGAAACGGATCTGGTCGAATCCAGCCTGTTTCAGCGCACCTCCGATATAAGCCACCCAGCTGGGAGTCCAGTTGCCGGCGATTTCAGCTCCGCCGGAGTGATAATTTGGCTGAACCATCAGTATTTTCATCGGTATCCACCCTCCAGATATGTGTGTTTTACGAAATCGGTATTGCTGCAGTCCGCCGAATGACTTTCGGCCAATAAAAATCTCTGAATGGATAATTTACAATTTATTCTGTAAATCCCACACGCTTTTGTCCGTGCGGCTTTTGGAGCCGTAAGGCCTCAGTGTCGGGCGGTTTCCATCAGCATGGTATGGTAAAATCCGAAGCTGATTTTCTCCTTCCTTTTGATCTCCATGCCGGCCCCCTGCATTGCCTGCTGCATCTGTTCATCACGGATCATCTGGATGGTTGTGCGGCGTTCTTTCTTTGGAAAGTACCCGCCGAGCCAGTGCTGGAATGCAAGGATGTTGTTGTAGGGGGCGTAGGTGAAGATGACCGGTCCCTTTGTGAGCTTGGAGAGGTTGGCGAACGCCTGAATGAACCCTTCGCTCGGGTAGTGGATGAGGACGTCGAAGCAGACGACGGCGTCGTAGCTGCCGCTGACCGACTCGATGCTCTCCACCTGGAACTCCATATTGCCAGCTACGCCTGCCGCCGTGGCATCGGCTTTGGTCTTTTCAACCATCTGGGAGGCGATGTCGGCCGATGTGACCCGGTAGCCCGCCTTTGCAAGGCGTATGCTGAAGAGTCCTGTTCCGCACCCGGCATCGAGAATGTGCGCCCCTTTCGGGAGACCCAGCTGCTCTATCCACCCGAACGCCCTGTCCATCATCACTGCGTGCCCCTGGCGGACGGTGTTGCGGACGGTTGAGAGTTTGTCGCTGCCGTAGATCGACGCCCAGCGCTGGTAGCCCTGGCCGTTGAAGTAGGAGCGAAGCATGTTCTTGTGTTCTTCAGCATTGAAGGAGGTGCTGCTCATGATATGGGTGTTACGGGTTGAATGGTTGCTTTGTTAAGGTTTTTCATTACGCCTTCTCTTCCTCGACGCCTTCGATGCGCGATTCCAGATCGGCATACAGGTTTCTGAGGGTTTCCAGTGTGCCTTCATCGGCCTGCCAGAACCCCCGTGAATTGGCTTCCAGGAGCCGGCCTGCCATTGCCATGGTTGCATGCGGGTTGAGCTCTTTCAGCCGTGCAGCCATTTCGGGATCCTGCAGGTAGGTCTCGCTGACCCTACTGTATGTCCAGTTCTCCACTGCCGAGGCCGTCGCGCTCCAGCCGTAGGTGTTGGAAAGGTGGGCTTCTATTTCCCGGACCCCTTCATACCCCTGGCTGAGCATGGCTTCGTACCACTTCGGGTTGAGCAGCTTGGTGCGTGCTTCAAGCGACACCATTTTCTCAAGGGAGGTTATCCGCTGCCGGCCACCCGTTCCGCTGCTGTCGCCGACCATGATGGCGGGTCTGGCACTTGTGAGGCGCTCCACCGTTTTCGACACTCCGCCAAGATACTCATAATAATGGTCAATATCCGAAATGCCGATTTCGGCGCTGTCGATATTCTGGTAGGCAAGGTTCACATGCTTCAGGGCTGAACGCAGCGCGTCCGGGCTTTCAGTCCACTCGCCACGGGGAGTCAGCGCGAACCCTTTTCTCGATGTGAACGCCTCGGCCAGTTCATCGTCCCCTTCCCATGAACTGCTTTCAACAAGGTGGTTTACATTGGCGCCGTAGCTGCCCGGTGCGTTCGAGTAAAGGCGGTTCGATGCCTCCAGGAAGCTGCACCCCCGCTCCTCGATCTCCTGCAGCACGTGTTTGCGGATGAAGTTCATCTCCAAAGGTTCGTCCGCCGCGGCGGCAAGACGTGCCGCGCGGTCGAGCAGGCGGACCTGCACCGACAGAAGGTCCCTGAAGATGCCGCTGACGGTCATTACCGTGTCGATGCGCGGCCTGCCCAGTTCCTCGAGCCCGATGAGCTCCACGTCGCCGATCTTGCCGAGTTCGTCGGTTTTTGTTCGTGCGCCTAAGAGTGTGAGCGCCTGGGCAACGCCCTCTCCTCCGCTCTTGAGGTTGTCGGTTCCCCAGAGCACGAGCGCTATGGACTGCGGGTATGCCCCGTGTTCCAGGCGGTACTGCCGCAACAGTTCTTCAGCCGACTGCCGGCCTGCCCTGGCGGCCTGCATGGATGGCATGGCGTAGGGGTCGAGGCTGTGGATGTTGCGGCCGGTGGGCACCACCCCCGGGTCGCGGACGAGGTCGTTTCCCGGAGAGGGAAGGACGTAGCGCCCGTCGAGAGCCCGGAGCAGGGACTCCAGCTCGGTGTTGAGCGAAAGGTTCAGTATGATCTCCTGCAGGAAGCTCCAGAAGCCATGCAGTTCGCCGGCCTTGAGTCCGGCTTTTCCGCCAAGGTACCTATCGGCTTCAGCCGCCCTTACCGCCATGCTGCCCTCCAGAAGGTCCCGGACCGGGATGTTGCGTTCCCGGCCGGTCTCTCGGGTAATCCGGCCGGTGAAGCGCCGCACGGCCTCACGGCTGATGGCGTGGAGTTCCTGCCACTCCTGCTGTGCCTTGCTTTCGGTATTTTTTGTTCCTCGAGTGCGTGGTAGTCCAGATGGAGCTTTCCTGCGATGATTTCGGGAAGCGACTTGCCCTCCAGCGACGCCTGCGGGTGCGAGGCGATGAGGGCCAGCTGGTCGGCAAGGCTGTCGGGAGATGGAGCCTCGCCCATGATATGCAGGCCGAGCGGGATCATGCGCTCTTCAATCAGATAGAGTTCGCTTGCAAGGCGTGTAATGTATGCTTCGTCCTCCACCCCCTCGTCTCCTGCTTCAATGTCGGCCAGACGGGCGAGTTCGCGGATTTCCATTGCAAGCTCGCCTGATGGGGCGGCGCGCCATGCGGCAACAAGGTCCCCGAGCTTGCGGAGCTCCCGATAGAGACCGGCCTGTTCCAGTGGCGGAGCCAGATAGCTCACAAGGGTGGCCATGCCGCGGCGTCGGGCGATGGCGCCTTCGCTCGGGTTGTTGACCGAATAGCAGTAGAAGTTCGGCAGAGCGCCGATCAGCCGTTTCGGCCAGCAGGACGCACTGAGCCCTACCTGTTTGCCTGGCATGAACTCCAGTGCCCCGTGCGTACCGAAGTGGACCACCGCATCGGCCTGGAACTGGTGCTCGAGCCAGGTGTAGAAGGCTGCGAATGCATGGTTCGGTGCGGCGTCTTTTGCCATGAGGAGGCGCATCGGGTCTCGTTCATAGCCGAAGCTCGGCTGCTGGCCGATGAAGATGTTGCCGAGCTGGCAGCCGAGGATGTGGAACTGCCTGCGGTCGTTGAGGATCTCGCCCGGCGCATCGCCCCAGAACGCTTCGATCTCTTCATATGCAGGAAACAGGCGCCGGTAGTCCTCTACCGGGAGGTGGGCACCGACATTGCCGTCTGTGCCGTAGATGAGGCGGTTGCCTTCCAGCAGGCGGTTCCTGAGTGCCTCAACGGATGGTGGGACGTCAACGCTGTACCCTTCTGCCTGCATTTTCAGCAGCAGGCGATGAAGGCTCTCAAAGACATTGAGAAAGGCTGCCGTGCCTGCGTTGCCGAGGTTCGGCGGGAAGTTGAAGAGAACGATTGCAACCTTCTTTTCTGCGTTCGTTGCCGCCTTGAGCCGGAGGAACCGCTCTATACGCCCGGTGATGAGCCGGATTTCTGGCTTGAGGGGCAGGCTGCGGTCGCTCGAGGCCCCGGTGCCGGCATAGACCTGCGGCTCGATGGTCCCGTCAAGTTCGGTAACGGAAACGCTGAGTGCGGTCTGGAGGGGCGTGAGCCCGAGACTGCCTTCCTTCCACTGCTCCACGGGCTGGAAAGAGAGCGGTATGAGGTTCAGGCAGGGGACGTCAAGCTGGCGGAGCATGTCGACGGCATCCTGGGCACGGTTCTCGGCCGGACCCCCGACAAGTGAAAACCCTGTTGCGTTTATAAGGAGTGCCGGACGGATGGCGCCCGGAATCTCGGGATGGAAGAACCGGCTGAGGGCGGGGCGGAAGTCGAGCCCTCCGGTGTATGCGAGGCAGGTTTTGATGCCCTTTTCTTCAAAGGAGCGGAGCAGGTACTCGATATGGTCCATGTTGCGGCTGAGCACGGTCGAGCGCATCGTGAGGATGGCCACCGGCCCTTTTACGAGTTCCGGGCGGTGCTTCTTCTGCCACTCGAGGAACTCGTGCGCACTCTGGAACTCTTCATTCGAGTCGGGATGGAAGAGCGCCGTATCGGGGTAGAAGAGGGGATCGGACTGCGGCAGCTTGCCTTTCCATCCTTCGGCGTAGCGGTCTATGAGGAGCGAAAGGAACCCTTCCATGTTCTCTCTCGATCCGTTCAGCCAGAACTGGTGCGCGGAAATGAAGGTGTGGATGTCGCGCGCTTTTCCGGGCAGATGCTTCAGGAGCCGGCTGGCGTTGCGCACAAGCGCAAGCTGGCGCTGGCTTTCGCCGCCGCTGTGTTTCGGCTTGAGCTTGTCTGTCCACTGCTTGAAAAATCCCGGAGGTCTCTCCTCTTCCTTTTTTGGCTTCCTGAGGGAAAAGCGGCCGAGACGCGTCTGGTTCACGAGCGCGGGGTTGCTCGTAATCATGCAGACCGGGCAGGAGAGCGGTTCTAGCAGCATTTCAAGCGGACGCACAATCTCTTCGCTGAAGAGCATGGAGCCGAACACGAAGTCAGCCCGGGGGAGTGCACCGCGGAGCTCTTCCCAGAGCTGGGGGCTGTTGTGGAGGCCGAGGCTGAACACCGATACCTCAAGGTCGGTCTTGAAGCGGCGGTTCAACTCGCCGGCCGCTGCCCTCAGCGTACCGGTGTTGGTGGCTTCCATAGTCAGAAATACGAAATGCATAGATACTGCCGGTAAATAAACATGATGGCCGCATGCGGGCCGCATTCATTTATGGTCTCGGAATGGTGTGCCTGTCTCCATTGCTGCGGGCGATGATGCCCTGTGGAGTGAGGCGCGGGAGGGGATCAGATCAAAAGGACAGGGTTTTCCTGCAGGAGGTTCGCCGGGAGGGCGATTGCTCTTCGAAACGCGGGGATACGGGTAAGGGCCGGGTGCGCCTGAGGGATAATGGTGGTCCCGGTCGTTACAGCTGAGGTTCGGGTGCCGGGTTCTGTTTGTTCAGCATGCGTCGGGATCACGCTGGAAGACAGCGCTTCCTGAAGAGAGAGCACCAGGCATTCCGGCTGCAGTGTGGCCGCACGGGAGAGCAGGGTTGCTTCAAACGCAGCGGCGGTGGCTGCATGCTGCTGGCGGACCTTTTCTTTCGAGCGGGATCCGAAGGTGCTGGTTTTGAAGAGAAGGCCGAATCCGAGCACAGAGATCCCGAAGAAGAGGAGGATCTCGAAAAAGCGCCATGCGCTCCTGAAAATGTTCGGTCTGCGTGTCGGCATCGATGGATGGTATTAAGAGCCAATATACCATGCCTGCCGCTAAAAACGAAACCGGGCCCCTTTCAGTGGGCCCGGCAGTTCGCTTATACCTCGATGCCTTCCAGACGGTCTTCAAGGTCGGAGTATATCTCCTGGAGCTTGTCGATCATGTCCGGATCGGCGTTCCACATGCCGCGTCCGCTTGCTTCGAGCATGCGGCCGACGATGTTCTTGAATGCCTTGGGGTTCGCCTTCATGAGCCGGTCGCGCATGTTCGGGTCGAAGGCGTAGGTCTCTGCGGCTTCTTTGTAGACCCAGTCGTCGACACCCTTGGTGACGGCGTCCCAGCCGAGCATGTAGGTGAAGCGGTTGCTGATTTCGGCGGCTCCGCTGTGGCCCTGCTCGAGCATCGTCTCGAACCATTTCGGGTTGAGGAGCTTCGTGCGGAACTCGACCTTCAGTGCCTTGTCTGCGTCGTCGATCTTCACGTCCGCCGTAAAGGTCTCCACATAGTTGAGCTTCACGTTGTCGCCCTTCGGGTTGCGGCGGCGTGCGGAGAGCTGCAGCGCTCCGGAGGAGGAGAAGTAGCGGTCGATGTCGGAAATACCGAACTCCGCGGAGTCGACCTGCTGCACCACCCGGTCGACGGTGCCGAGCAGGCCTTTCAGGATGTCGGTCTGCTGGTCGCCATAGCGGTTTCCGCCGTATGCGAATCCGGTGCGTTTGACGAACATGTCGTCGAGGTCCTGCTCCGTTTCCCATGCCGAGTCTTCCACCAGCTCTTCGACCTGTGAACCATATGAGCCGGGAGCCTGGGTGAAGAGGCGTGAAGTTGCGGCTTCGAAGTCGGCGCCGTTCTGCATGGCGATGTCGACATGTTTCTTGATGTGGTTCATCTCATGGGTCTCATCAGCCTTGGCGGCATCCTTCACCAGCTTGTCGAGATGGTCGACGAGCACGCCGAAGGTGTCGCGGAAGATGGAGCTGATCTGGATGAGCACGTCGATGCGCGGCCTCTTGAGCTTTGCGAGCGGAATGAGCGCGTAGTGGCTGATCTTGCCCTGTGCATCGTATGCCGGTTCGGCTCCCATCAGGTGGATGATCACCGCGACGGCTTCACCCTTGCTCTTGATGGTGTCGAGGCCCCAGAGAACCTGGGCGATGCTTTCGGGGTACTCGCCGTTGTTCTCTTCCACATGGCGCTGCAGGATGCTGTCGGCAATCTGCTTGCCGCGTTTGAAAGCCAGTTCGGAAGGAATGCGCCACGGGTCGATGGCGTGGATGTTGCGTCCGGTAGGCAGAATGCCTGCGCCGTCGCGTACAAGGTCGCCGCCGGGGCCCGAGGGGAGGTACCCGCCGGAGAGCGCATGCACGAAGCTACGCATCTCTCCGCTGTTGTCCTCAAGGGCGGTTTTCATCGCAAGACCCTCTTTCAGCGATTCGTTGATGGCTTCAGCCATCTCTTTTGAAACCTGCGCTCCTCCGGTCAGGGTGCTGAACACCGATGCCGGATTGCCGCGTTCGAAAATGGTTCCGGAAATGAAGTCGCGGGTATGTCCGTCCACCCGTTCGCGTACCTGCATGGCGGCTGACTCGCCTTTCCTTGCCCGGGTGGCGAGGGTTGCGTAGTCGCCGTAGGTTCCGTTTTCGCCGATGGCCTGCAGGATGATGGAGGGCAGTGATTTCTCGTTGCCGCGCACCTTCAGGTACTCGGTGATGGTGGTCACCTGGGTCTCAAGCTGGGGGGTTGCGCCGAACACGTGCAGCGAATTGGAGATCAGTCGACCCTCAAGCTCCATCATGTAGGTGTAGAGGCGGCTGATGTACTCCTGGAACGCTTCACCCTCAACCCTCGGGCAGTCGTCGGTCAGGTTGAGCTGGCGGGCCTTGTCGATGATGGCCTCTTCGGTCTCCACGTCGACGATTTTCTCGAGGCCGCGCTCCCTGTAGTCGTTCAGCATCTCCTTGAACGCGGGCAGCTCCTTGTAGAGGCCGGCGCGGGCAAGCGGGGGGATGTTGTGCGAAATCATGGTCGCATACCCGCGGCGCTTGGCGATGTTGGCTTCGCTGGGGTTGTTTATCGGGTAGATGTAGAAATGCGGAACCTCGCCGAGCAGCGCATCGGGCCAGCAGTCACCGGTGACGCCGAGCTGCAGGCCGGGCATCCATTCAACGGTGCCGTGCATGCCGACATGAATCATTGCGTTGGCCCCGAACTCACGGCTGATCCAGCGGTAGAATGCGATGTACTGGTGGTGCGGGGTGTTCTCCTTGTCGAAGAGCAGGCGCATCGGGTCGCCCTGTATGCCGAGGCGCGGCTGCACACCGATGAACACGTTGCCGAACTGGATGCCGCCGATGAACAGCCGGTCCGGTCCGACGGGGACGATGTCACCCGGGAACCCGTTCCAGCGGCCTTCGATACGCTCGCGCTCGCGGTCGGTGGTGATGCGGTTGAAGATTTCGCGGTCGATCGAGAAGCAGTCCTGCTCGTGGGCCTGGATTTCGTAGTCGGTGGCGCGATCAAGCATGGCGAGCATGGCTTCCGGTGATTCCGGGAGCTCGCCGACATTGTACCCCTCGTCTTTCAGTTTCAGGAGCATGGCGTAGACGCTCTTTGGTACGTCGAGCAGTGCCGCGCTTGCTTTCTTGCCCATGCCGGGCGGGTAGTCGTAGACCACGAACGCGACTTTCTTCTCGCTGTTCGGCATGTGGCGGAGGTCAGAGAACTTCTTTGCAATGAGGGAGAGGCGGTCGAGGCGGTCCTGCACCGTGTGCAGGCGGCCGTCCTTGATGGCGCCGAGCACGACGGGACAGACCGCGCCGTCCATTTCGGGAAGCGAGTAGGTCATGGCCGACTGCAGCGGTACCACGCCCTCTTTCTTCCATGAATTCACATCCTGGATGAAGAGCGGCTGGGCCACAACGTAGGGTGCGTCGATTTTCTGGAGGATCTCGTCACGCGCAGCGGCCGAGGCTCCCGGGGTGGTCGCGCCGGCAGGACCGCCGACGAACCCGAATCCCATCATATTGACGAGCATGTCGACATTGCCATGCGTAAACCACTCTCTTGCAGCCACATGTCCTTCCACACCCATCACGAACACCGGCAGGGGATTGAGGCCCCGTGACTCGATGGCGCGGATGGTGTTGTCGATATATTCCTTCTCCTGCAACAGGTGCTTGCGGAAGAAGAGCATGGCGATGTTGCGACGTTTGGCTGATGCCTTGTCGTGTTTGTGCAGCCACTTTTCATAGTGGTGCAGATCTTTCATGTATTCCGGGGCGTCGGGATGGTAGAAGCCCATGGTGGGGACCTCCTGCACCTTCTCGGCCTTCACGCCCACTTCGAAGTACTCGGCCATGATGTAGTTGAACATCCCGGCGAGGTTCTCCGCGGTCGGATGCATCCAGTAGGTATAGACCTGCATCCAGTTCTTGAAATCCTTTGCTTTCTTCGGGATCAAGGGCAGCATGGTCCGCATGATCTTCAGCAGCTTCATGTAGCCATAGAGCGCGTCTTCGTCGCGGCCCTTAACCAGCATCTTGGCAACTTTCTTCACGATGTCCGGCATGCCTCCGCCGTCTCCTGATACCACGTACGTACCCACCTTCGTCATCTGCATCACTTCAGGCATCGACTCATAGGCAAACACGGTCTTGACCTTCGAGGCTTTCAGCTGCTCGTCGAGCCAGTCGGCCTGTCCCTTGAACTGGATGAGGGTGGTGAAAACGCAGTCCGCATTGCGGATCGCTTCTGCGGCTTCGGGGTTCTGGTGTTCGAGATCCTGATCGGTCCATTGGGTCAGTTCAGCATGGGCGGATATCATGTCACTGACCTCGCGCCAGACCCTCTGGTTGCATTGCTCCATCCCGACGACTGCTGCGATTCTGATTTTATCGTGCATAAAAGTAACTGAAGATGTGCTGTGAATGTGGTTGTACAGGACTCGGAAATGTAACAAAATCCTGCGACGATTGCTAACAGTTAAAAAGCCAGCCCCTCCGTAGCGGAAGGGCTGGCTTGATGAAGATAGAAGAACACGGGAATCCCGGAGGATCGTTCCCGATACTGCTCAGTACGAGAAATCTACTCCCAGCACGTAGCTGCGGCCGGGGGCGCGGAAGTTCACTATCTCTTCATATTGTTCATTGAAAAGATTATTGCAAGCAAGTGTGCCGGAAACGCTCTGTGTGAACTGGTACTTCGTACCAAGATTGAACACAACATAGTTTCCAGGATAGTTGATGCCGGCAACATTCGTTTCTGAGCTGATGTTTTTGTATTTGCTGAGATACCTTCCGTTTACATTCAATGCCAAGTCTTTGGTCGCTTTCCAGTTGACACTGGCTGAGGCCATGTGTTCCGGGCGGTATGGGAGCCATTCCGGATCTGGGTTGGCATAGTTGATGTTGTACATGAGGCTGCCCGGGGTATACATTGATCCCAATGATTGATGCTTGGCATTCATATAGGTGTATGCCAAGTTGACGTTTACCTCATCGACTGGGCGTACATTGAGGTTGGTTTCGATGCCCCAAATGCGGGCCTTTGGGATGTTCTTGTATTGGTATATGGGAGATGTTGTCCCTCCGTAGTAAGTGTACGTTCCAATCTGGACGGATTCAATCATATCTTTGTAGTCATTGATGAATCCAACAACATCAACAGAAATGTTGTCACTAATCTGGTTGAATACTCCCAGTTCATAAGCGGTCATTGTCTCTTTGTTTAAGTCGCCGTTAGGATAAACCGCTCCGTATCCACCGGCATCCGTAACAAAGCGTTCATATATGGATGGGGCTCTGAAACTTTGACCCCAAGATCCCCTGAGGCTCATCTTTTCCGTTGCCTTGTAGTTAAGTGCGACACGGGGGCTGATGGCATCAACCGACTTATTTTTGATTTGAGAGGTTGTCGGAGTTGTCGGGGTAAAAACGCTTGTAATCGCATTATAGCTGACGGCATCGGCATTGATGCCGCTCCAGTCGTAGCGAACCGAGCCTAGCGCGGTAAGCTTGTTGGTGATTTTCCATTCATCCTGAATGAATGATGCGAAGTTTTGCTCTTGTTCATCATCATAAGAACTGTTAGTCGTGAAAAGCAGTGATGATGTGACCTTTACCAGATTCGCGTCCACGCCAACGAGAAGGCGGTGGTCATCGTTCAGCCGCCAGTCGAGTTTCGTGCCGATGCCACCTCTGTCCGCATAGGTTCTGTTGAAAGTTGACGTGGTCGGATACTCGTTTCTGGTAGAGTTGAACGTATAGTAGGTTCTTGTGTCGAGTGAGATGTTGTCATCGAAAAGCTTGACATAGTTCAAGCCAGCAAGTGCATTCGTCCGATAGGTTCTTGCTACGGCATATTTCGCACTGTATGTATCGTAAGCGTGCGCGGCATCAGGCCATTGGTACTGGTAGCCTCCTTCGGTGTCGTTATAAATACTCGAAATCTGAAGGTACTGAGTTGCGTCGATATCGTACCGGGCTTTGAGTTTAAAGTCGTTCAGATAATATCCGTTGTTCTCCCGATATCCGTTGTCATCGCTAT
>FUWD013429011.1_pt1 | contig 34176 bp, 31 predicted proteins | sample 1063281 | NCBI WGS metagenome assembly FUWD01 (sample SAMEA79048168, study PRJEB19326) | metagenome | biome: marine | reverse complement strand
TACAGTGATTAACGAAGACTTGGGTGACGATATAGACCTAATTGATGTTAGCCACTTAGGTACGTGCTTAAAGGCCGTTACAACAAGAGAAGATACTGTAATTCAAGTTGAAGGCACTAACGATGCTGTTGTTGGTTTAATTAAGCAAATAAAAAAGCAGATTAAAGAAACAAAGATTAACGGAAAGAAGCACCAATTAGAAAGAAGGCTATCAAGGCTCGCTGGAAAGGTTGGTGTAATAAAAGTTGGGGCTAATTCAGAGGTTGAACTCAAAGAAAAAAGCGATAGAGTCGAGGATGCCATATGTGCAACGAAAGCAGCTATAAAAGAAGGTATTGTTCCAGGAGGAGGAATTGCTTTACTTAACGCTAGTACGATTGTTTCAGGCTTAAATGCAGGTGAAGACATTTTGTTAAAAGCTATTCAATCTCCATTCAATGTTATTATGAAAAATGCAGGGATGGAAGACTTTGAAAAACCAACCGAAGAAGGTGTAGGATATGATGTAGTAACAGGCGAAATGGTGGAGATGATTAAGTTTGGAATTATAGACCCACTACTCGTAACTAAAAGTGCTTTGAAGAATGCTGCATCTGTAGCCAATACTATTCTTGCAACTGATTGTGTAATTAATAATCTAAGAGCATGAAAGCAGTAGGGAAATACATATTGATAGAGCCTGTAAAAGAAAACGAAGTATCTACAAAGGGCGGTTTAATCTTAGGAGAGAGCCACAGAGAGGATATAAGATACAGGGAGGCAAAAGTAAAAACCATAGGAACATTAGTGGAAGGAGTACAGGATGGAGATATCATATACTACGACAGACACGCAGGGTTTGATATGGAGGTTGATAAAGTTATTTACAAGGTTATTAAAGAGTTCGACGTTGTTGTTATTTTATGAAGCGTTTAGAGGCCAATGATATAAAGAGTTTAAGTCTACTAAAGCACTACCGCATTATCAGGCAGTGGGCTTGCAAAAACAATGGGCTTCCTAGTGCAGATCTAGAGTTATTAATTTACCTAGACTGCATTGGCCTTTTTAACAGACTTGATTTTATAGATGGAGCTTATTCTTACAGTTGGGATAATAGAAGATGGGCAAGATTGAAAGCAGATGACTGGATAAATGTGTTTGCTAAAAGAAACAGGACAACTATAAAAAGCAATGTATATAAGGTTTCTTTTAAAGGCAAGCAGCTAATAAATAGAATATATCGCATAATGTTAGGGGAAGAAGACATTCCAACCAGTACAAAAAGGAATGTTATAATGAAGGGTAAAAAATATTCTGACAAAGTTCTTATAAAATCAATTAAAAACGTTAATAACGATAAATCAATATAAATAATTATTATGAATGAACTTGAAATGGGAAAAGCCGAACCAGGTAGCATAGCGGAAGCTGCTCAAGGGGAAGCCAATCCGGAAATTACAATTCCGCCAATAGTCCCTGTGGCACCTACTATCGATCCACTAGTACAAGCAACTAATACAAATTTTTCACCACAAACCCAATCTGCAGCTAATAATATTTTTGGCACTACAAGTAGCAGAGGGCTAGTATAAATAAAAAGCTATGAAAAGTAAAAAAATGGTAACGACAAAAAGGATGTATGCCCCGGCTCAAGGATCCGATGCGATATGGGATGGCCCATTAAATATGGACAATATGCCAAGAGGCAAGGGGTCTAGCAGTGGTGCAAATGGCATTCAGTTGTTAGCTAAGAATATGCCAGCTTATATTCCAGGACCTATCCCGCAGATAGCAAAAGGGAAGTACGGTGAAGGGATGGATTAACCCAATGGAGGACTTGAAACTTTACATTACCAATGGATTGGTAGTGATGGTAACTATGTCGGACATAGAGGTCATTTTAAAAATACTTCTATTAATAGTGACGATAGGTTACACTGCTTTTAAGTGGTATTCCTTGTTAAAAAAATATAGAAATGAAAAACATAAGTAAGCACTTATCTCACAAAGAAGGTGTTCGCAGTTCAACTGCAGCAAGATTAAACATAGATAACGAGCCACAAGAGACTGAATTGGAAAATATGCGTACTATATCCGAAAAAATATTTGAGCCTCTTAGAGTGCACGTGAATGGCCCTATAAGAGTTAATAGCTTCTTTAGAAGTGTCGAGTTAAACAAAGCAGTTGGCGGGAGTTCTACTTCTCAGCATTGCAAAGGTCAAGCTTTTGATTTAGATGACTCATACGGTAACGCTACGAATGCCGAGATGTTTGCTTTTATTAGAGAGAACTTAGACTTTGACCAAATGATTTGGGAGTTTGGGGACAATGAAAATCCTAATTGGGTTCACGTTTCGTATGTATCTCCTAATAAGAATAGAGGTAGATGCTTAAAGGCTTACAAAGAGCATGGTAGAAATAGGTACACAATAATATAATGGCATACACGCAATTTAATTCTCCATTCTTAATGACTTCTAACGAGAGGAAATCAGGAATGACATCTGCCGAGAAAGCTAAGTATAAAAGAGAGACTGGAGGGACTTTGAAGAGACCTCAGCCAGAAGGTGGTGCTAGAAAAAAATCTTATTGTGCAAGGTCGGCAGGAATTAAAAAATGCAAAACCCCAGACGAGAAAGGTATGTGTCCTAATGACTACTCAAGAAGAAAATGGAAATGTTAATAGTAATAAATAAGAAATGAAAAAATCAGAAAAGTACGATATTAAAGAAGCAAGCAACCAAGACTTAACTGCTTCTGCTAGAAAAAATTATTCAGAGAACGCTGAGGCTGGCTTAAAAATGGTGGGTGGAACTTCAATGGGTTCTAGTGGTATAAATATGAGTGGTTCTCAAGTAGGAAAACACATGGGAGGCCCTAAAATGATGGGTGGCGATGGAAAGAGAAAACCTATGGAAAAAATGCCTTCTGCGCATGAGAGTAAAATTTCTAAGCAAATAGGATTTGCAGATAAAATTGGCGGTATGATAAAGCAAAATATGGATGGGGCTGGTTATCCAGACCTTGATTTAAATACTGCAACTTATGCTATGACTAAAGCTTTTAATAAAGCCAAAGATTTAAAGAAAGAAGGGCCATTGGGGGGGTTAATAAAGTCTTCTGGTGTAAGTTCAAAGTACTTTAGACCTAAATATATCGATAGGTCAGGCAAAGAAGTCGAAGAAAAGCTTGACAGAAGAGGGAACATAATCAAGCCAGATATGGGGCCTGTTCCTAAAACTTTGACTAAAAAAGAAGCAAGAAAAATTCAACGTAAGTAAAAATTAAAAATGTCAGATTCTTATTGGGATGACAAAGTTAAATAGTAAAATACAAACATATATATACATAATGGAAACCAAAGGGAAAGACGGTAAAAACGGCAAGAATAAAAAAATAAAAGCTAGAAGTGGTGGCAAAATAAATATTAGTGCAAGCACTGCTAATAATGCTTCAAAAATAAAAGCTAGGACTGGTGGAGTAATTAATATAGTCAACCCAACAGACACCATATACAGAACGGACACCGTAAAGGTTCCTGTTATTAAAAAAGACACAGTGTATGTAAAAAGAAAAATAGTAAAGCCCACACCAAAGCCCACGCCAAAACCAAAGCCAAAGACAACGCCAACTCCAAAAATGAAGCAACCAATAGTAAGACAAGATAATACAAGGGTTGATGTATCAAATGTAGAAAGAAGAGCTAAAACTATTAAAGTTGGCCCAAAGGAAAAATCGTTTAAAGACTTCTTTCCGTCAAATATTAATATGACAGGAGCTGCTAAAGCTAAACTTAAACGGAAGGATGCAATGAAAAAAGGCGACGTTGGTGGTCCAAAAATGATGGGTATGCGTAAGGCGAGAAAATCCATAAAAAAGGGGGTAGCGTCCGGAGATGTATTTGGATCTAATAATAAATGCTCCTAGTAGTGGGATTTAAGTTATCTAATCCTCCATATAAGAATGAACCGGTCCCAGTCTATGAAACGGACTTGGGCCCTGGCGTTCTTGGACAGAGTAATAACAATGGCACCATTATAATAAATGAAAAGCTAGATCCTAAATTTCATAAGGAAGTTATTAGGCACGAGTCAGTTCATATTAATCAAATGTCACGAGGTGACTTAGATTATGATGACAATAACATTTATTGGAAAGGCAAAAAGTATTCTAAGAGTAATCCTAAGATAGCTATGGCCAGCCCGGCTAATTCCCCCTGGGAAAAAGAAGCATATAAAAAATCTAAAACTAAATATAAAGATACAAAATACAATGTCTAAAAAATTTAAGGATACAAAGCTCGGTGCATTTTTGGGCAATGCCGCACCACATATATTAGATATAGCCGGTGACTTATTGCCAGATGCAGGTGTATTAGGTATTGTAAAGAATCTTATTGAAAAAGATGATAAGATTGACCCCCAAGATAAAAAAGTTGCTTTAGAAAAAGCAGAAAAGATGTATGAGCTAGAGATTAAAGATAGAGATTCGGCAAGAAGCAGAGAAGTGGAAGTTACAAAAACTGGTAGTAAAGACATTATGATGATGCTTACCGGGATTGTGGGCCTAGTTTCATTTTTATTCATTATATATGCGGTAGTTTATGAAGAGGGTGTTTTACATAATGAGCTCTTCGTACATTTAATGGGTATGATCGAAGGCGTTGTTATTAGTAACATATTTGCATACTACTATGGTACTAGTGCAGAAAAGTAATGAAAAGCGAGTAATAATAATAAGTAAGTAATTAAATTAAATTAAATATAATGAGAATAACAGACAAGGAGCTAGAGCTTATTAGGGAGCAACAAACAAAAATTGCTCAAATTAAGCAAGACATCGGAACCCTAGAGCTTAGAAAGCACGAGGTAATGGGCGTAATGCTTGATGTAAATCAAGAAGTCGAAGAAACAAAAACTGGACTAGAAGAAAAGTACGGTCGTGTAAATATTAATCTTGATGACGGGACTTACACAGATGTTGCTGAAGTCGAAGAGGAAATTGGCATAGAAGCTAAATAATGATTAGTGTTGTAAGAAAAATCAGTATAGGCTCTGATTACAAAAATGATGCAATGCATTACGCTGTTGGTCAGCAAGTATACGGAGGTCACGAAATATCTAATATTCTTTTTGATGAGAAAGATAATTCTTACAACATCTATATAAAAAAAGGCGACGAGATTCTTCCTTGGAAAAAGTTTAATAGTAATATGGCTATTTCAGTCGAATATGACTTGCAGTATTAATGAAAAGTATCCACGATTTTATCGTAAAACCTATAGAGGGTCGATACAACAATACTGTTAAGATTGACGAAGTTGATCTTATAGTCAATACAAGAATTGAAGAATTTAAAAGTGTGAGTAAAGTTGCCGAAGTGGTGGCTTTACCATTAGCTGTAGATACTAATATAAAAGTAGGGGACAAAGTTATAGTACACCACAACGTATTTAGAAGGTTTTATGATATTAGAGGAAACGAAAAAAACAGTAGAAGTTTTATTAAAGAAGATATGTATGCTTGTTCACCTGAACAGATATACCTGTATGGAACGAATAAGGCTAATCTTGATTATTGTTTTGTAAAGCCCTTAGTAAGTCACGATATATTTTCTTTAGAATCAGAAGAGCCGCTTGTAGGTATATTAAAAATAGGAAATAAAGGTTTGGCCGCCTTTGGGATGAATGAAGAAGATTTAGTATCTTTTAGGCCAACGTCAGAATTTGAGTTTATCATTGATGGCGAACTATTATATTGTATGAAATTAATTAACATTGTTGCGAAACATGAACGTAAAGGAAACGAAGAGGAATATAATCCAAGCTGGGCAAGTGGCAGTAGAGGAATTAATAAAGGTTGCTAAGGAGGCTATTATTAATTCAACTGACGACTTAACGGCAGACAAGTTAAAGAATGCTGCGGCAACTAAAAAGCTAGCAATATTTGATGCTTTTGAAATTTTAAATAGAATTGAGGAAGAAGAAGAGATGTTGAACGACAAGCCTAAAGACGACACTAAGAAGAAGAGTGAGTTTAAGGGGTTTGCGGAAGGTAGAGCTAAACATAATTAGTATGTACGAACAAACCCTATATAAGGTTCTGGATAATTACATTAAAGCCTCAACCCTTAAAAAGAAAAATAGGCACAAGACCTGGAAGTATGGTTATGACGAAGATCATGACATGATAATTATAAGTAAAACGGGTAAGATAGGAGAGATTTATGAAATACAAAATCTTAAGATAGCATTACCTGCTGAGTTTGAAACTCACAACTTTAAAGATAAGAAGTGGTCTCATACAGAATATCCAAAAGAATTAGCTAGAATAAAAACAATTTTTGATTGGGAGGAATACCCTGAAGATTTTAAGGAAAAATGGTACGATTATATTGAAAAAGGATTTGAAAGGAGGAGCCAAGGATTTTGGTTTAATAATAAGGGTAACGCTACTTACATTACTGGCACTCATTATATGTACTTGCAATGGTCAAAGATTGATATTGGCCCACCCGATTTTAGAGAATCAAATAGATTGTTCTATATATTTTGGGAAGCCTGTAAAGCCGATTATAGATGCTTTGGGATGGACTACCTTAAAAATAGACGGAGTGGGTTTTCGTTCATGTCATCTGGAGAAATTGTTAACCTTGCAACCATATCAACAGACTCAAGATACGGCATACTTTCAAAGTCAGGACCTGACGCAAAGAAAATGTTTACAGATAAAGTTGTACCAATTTCGGTTAACTACCCGTTTTTCTTTAAGCCCATACAGGATGGTATGGACAGACCGAAGACTGAACTTGCATATAGGATACCCGCTTCAAGGCTTACAAGAAAAAAGTTGGACTCTAACGAAAAACCAGAGGATCTTAAGGGGCTGGATACTACTATTGACTGGAAAAACACGGGGGATAACTCCTACGATGGTGAGAAACTAAAGTTATTGGTGCATGATGAATCAGGTAAATGGGAAAGACCTAATAATATACTTAACAACTGGAGAGTTACAAAAACTTGTTTAAGATTAGGTAGTAGGGTTATTGGCAAATGTATGATGGGTTCGACTAGTAATGCTTTGGACAAAGGAGGAGATAACTTTAAAAAATTATATTATGCGTCAGACGTCACGAGAAGAAACAGCAATGGACAGACTGCTTCAGGATTATATTCTTTGTTCATACCTATGGAATGGAACTACGAGGGATACATTGATTCTTATGGACTACCTGTATTCGACACACCGGAAGAACCAGTAGAAGATCCTTACGGAATACCGATTAAGCAAGGGGTTATTGAATTTTGGGATAATGAAGTTGCAGGTTTAAAAAATGACCAAGATGGATTAAATGAATTTTATAGACAGTTCCCAAGAACAGAGCAGCACGCTTTTAGGGATGAGGCTAAAGAATCTTTATTTAATCTAACAAAAATATACCAGCAAATAGATCACAATGAATCTATGGCTGCAAGTACATTAGTCACAAAGGGTGACTTCCAATGGGAGAACGGTATTAAGGATACTAAAGTAATGTTTATGCCACACAAAGACGGTAGGTTTTATGTATCGTGGATACCTCCAGTAGGAATGCAAAATAGAATAGTATCTAAGCATGGAATAAGTTATCCTGGAAACGAACATATGGGGGCGTTCGGATGTGACAGCTATGATATATCTGGGACGGTAGGTGGTAGGGGATCTAATGGGGCTCTGCACGGTTTAACAAAATTTAGTATGGAAGAAGCTCCCAGCAATCACTTTTTTTTAGAATACATCGCAAGGCCTCAAACAGCAGAAATATTTTTTGAAGATGTACTGATGGCATGTGTGTTTTATGGTATGCCAATACTAGCGGAAAACAACAAGCCAAGATTATTATATCACTTTAAGAATAGAGGGTACAGAGGCTACTCGATGAATAGACCTGATAAAAAGTATAATAAGTTATCAGTCACAGAAAGGGAAATAGGTGGTATCCCTAACTCAAGTCAAGATATAATGCAGGCCCACGCCGCCGCAATAGAAACATATATAAACGAACTTGTGGGTATTCTAGGTGATGATGAAATGGGGGATGTTTACTTTCAAAGGACTTTAGAAGATTGGGCAAGATTTAATATAAACAATAGAACAAAACACGATGCCTCTATAAGCTCTGGATTAGCCATTATGGCTTGTAACAAAAATAGATATGCACCTATAAACAGGATAGCAATCAAAAATATAAATCTAGGGTTTAAGAAATACGACAACTCCGGAAGTAATTCAAAAATAAGAAACTAAATGAATGTAAGCGCAAATCCAAACAGTGTATTTCCTAGCCAGGTGGTTAGTGATGAGGAGAAAAATAGTCCTGAATACGGATTCAAAGTTGGAATGGCAATTGAATCCGAATGGTTTCGGCAGGGGGGGACAGGCAACAGGTTCGCTATCAATACTAGTAACTTTCACTCGCTTAGATTATATGCAAGAGGAGAGCAGCCTGTACAAAAATACAAAGATGAGTTGGCTATAAACGGAGACTTATCTTATTTAAACCTAGATTGGAAACCAGTTCCGGTAATTTCGAAGTTTGTAGATATAGTATCTAATGGTATTACGGAAAAAGAGTTTGAGATAAAAGCTTATGCACAAGATCCTGGCTCTACAAAGAAAAGAACTGATTATGCTGAAAAGATGTTGCAAGACATAATAATGAAAGATCAGCTGGCTAAGATAAAAGAGCAAACCGGTATTGATGCGTTTAATACAGCTAGCCCCGATGAATTGCCTGACACGCCGGAAGAATTAGCTACTCACATGCAGCTTAATTATAAGCAATCAATAGAAATAGCTGAAGAAGAAGTTATAAATCAAGTGCTTGCAAAAAACAAGTTTAATGAGATTAGAAAAAGATACAATTACGATTTAACCGTGCTGGGCATAGGGGCAGTAAAAACAACTTGGAACAAAGCAAATGGTGTTGTTACAGAATATTGCGATCCAGCCAGTATGGTTTATTCTTACACAAATGATCCAAACTTTGAAGATATATATTATGTTGGAGAAGTAAAATCAGTATCAATACCAGAGCTTAAAAAACAATTTCCGAATATATCGGAGGAGGAGCTAAAGCGTATTGAAGAAATGCCAGGCAATAGAAGCTATACTACAGGATGGCAAGGATACGATGAAAATTCGGTGCAAATATTATACTTTGAATACAAAACATATAACAACCAAGTATTTAAAATAAAGCAGGGCCCTAACGGATTAGAAAAAGCAATACAAAAGACGGATAGCTTTAATCCACCCGAAAACGATACATTTAAAAGGGTATCAAGAACTATAGAAGTATTATATAGTGGGGCAAAAGTACTAGGAAACAATCAAATGCTAGAATGGAAACTTGCGGAAAATATGACAAGGCCATTTGCAGACACCACTAAGGTAGATATGAATTACGTCATATGTGCCCCCAGAATGTACAATGGGAGAATTGACTCATTAGTAAATAAAATTACTGGGTTTGCGGATATGATTCAATTGACTCATCTTAAGCTACAGCAAGTAATGTCAAGAATGGTTCCTGACGGGGTATTCTTAGATGTAGATGGATTGGCAGAAGTAGACTTAGGTAATGGAACAAATTACAACGCAGCTGAAGCACTCAATATGTATTTCCAAACAGGTAGTGTTTTAGGTAGGTCTATGACCCAAGATGGGGACTTGAACAGAGGTAAGGTGCCAATTCAAGAATTACAAACGTCTAGTGGCGGTGCAAAAATACAATCGCTGATACAAACCTATCAATACTATTTACAAATGATACGGGATGTTACAGGATTGAACGAGGCAAGAGATGGCTCTGCCCCGGCTAAGGATGCGCTGGTGGGACTTCAAAAGATGGCTGCTAATCAATCTAATGTAGCAACTAGACATATATTACAAGCAAGTTGTTATTTAGCCCTTAGAACCTGCGAAAACGTTTCAAGAAGAGTTGCTGATTCATTGGAATATGCTTTAACTGCAAATTCATTAAAAAACAGTATAACACATTTTAATGTTGCTACACTAGATAGTATAAAAGAACTTAACTTGCATGACTTTGGAATATTTTTAGAACTAGAACCAGATGAAGAGCAACAAGCACAGTTAGAACAAAACATACAAGTTGCTTTGCAATCGGGCGGCATAGATTTAGAGGATGCGATAGATATTAGACAGGTAAAAAATCTTCAGCTAGCAAACGAAATATTGAAGACTAGGAGGAAAGGAAAAGCTGCCGCAGCACAGCAAGCACAACAAGCTAATATACAAGCACAGGCACAGGCTAATGCCCAGTTGGCAGAGCAAACAGCAATGGCGGAAGTTCAAAAACAGCAAGCATTGACAGCAGAAAAAGTAGCCATTGAACAAGCTAAATCACAGTTTGAAATACAAAGGATGCAAATGGAGGCTCAAATTAAGAGAGATCTTATGGGCGAAGAGTTTAGCTACAATATGCAACTAGCAACAGCAAGAATTAAGTCTGAATCTGAAAGAGAAAAAGAAATAGAGGATAGGAAAGATAAGCGTGTAAAAATTACAGGTACACAGCAATCAGAAATGATTGATCAAAGAAAAAATGATTTATTACCGAAAAACTTTGAAAGTTCAGGTAATGATGTATTAGGGGGGTTCGGGATAGAACAGTTCGGGCCTAAATAGAATTTTTTAATTTATATTATATTATATTATGCTAGAAGAAGTAAAACAAGAAGGAGACTTTAAAATAAAAAGTAAACCTAAAATGAAAAAGTTTAATAAAGAAGCCGAAGTTATCAAAGTGGATTTATCCGCTAAAGATAAAATTGAGCCAGATATTATTAAGGTTGATTTAAAACAAAGCGATGCCAATAAAGAGCAAGAAACAGCAGCAATGGTTGCAGATAAACCAGCCGAAGCTGTACAAGAAATGGTTACAGAAGTATCATCAGGGGAAAGCTCCGTTCAAAATGAAGGGTTTGCTGGCATCCAAGAAATAACTGGAGAAGAAGTAAAAGAAGTTGTAAAAGAGGCTAAGGAGGCAATTAGGGATGAAAAAATTACGGGTAAGCCGTTACCTGATAATGTTGAAAAGCTTGTTGCCTTTATGGAGGAAACGGGAGGAAATGTTGAAGACTATGTTAGGCTTAACGCAGATTACTCAAACGTTGACAATGATGTACTCTTAAGAGAGTACTATAAAAAAAGTAAACCTCATCTAGACGATGAAGAAATAAAATTCCTTTTAGAAGACAATTTTTCGTATGACGAAGATATTGATGAAGAAAGAGATATACGTAAAAGAAAATTAGCGTATAAAGAAGAAGTTGCAGAAGCCAAAGGCTTTTTAGAAAACTTGAAGGGTAAATATTACGATGAGATTAAGTTAAGACCAGGCGTAACCCCAGAGCAGAAAAAAGCAACGGACTTTTTCAACCGACATAATGAAGATGCAAGCTTAATCGAGCAGAAGCACGACAGGTTTAAAAAGGCTACATCTAATCTTTTAAACGACAATTTCAAAGGTTTTGAATATGAAGTAGGAGGAAAGAAATTTAGATATGGCATTAATAATCCAAGCAAAGTTGCTGAGCAACAATCTAGTATTGATAATTTTGTCAAAAAGTTTGTCGACGGGCAAGGTGAGATAGTTAATCACGAAGGTTATCACAAGGCGATGTATGCTGCTCAAAATATGGATCAGATTGCTAATCACTTTTATGAGCAAGGCAAAGCAGACGCTGTTAAGGATGTTATAGATAGTTCCAAGAACATATCAAACACTCCAAGACAAACAGCTGGCGATGCAGTTTTTATAAATGGTATTAGAATTAAGTCTATAAGCGGGGCGGACTCTTCAAAATTAAAAATTAAAAAATCACAATTTAACAATTAACAAAACAAAAAAACAAAAATGGGAAAATTTGGAACAGGTGTAGACCCGTTAGGCAGATTCAGCTTAACCCCCACGCCAACAAAAACGGCCGTAGTAGGCAATTATTTAGACTTCACAGATGCTGGAGCAAATTCAAATAACTTTGCGCAACAATATTTACCAGAGCTTTACGAAGCTGAAGTAGAGCGATATGGAAATAGAACTCTATCAGGATTTTTAAGAATGGTAGGTGCTGAAATGCCAATGACTTCTGACCAAGTCGTATGGTCTGAGCAAAACAGATTACACATTGGGTACAAAAATGATGCAGTAGCTGCTAACTCTACGGTATCTCTCGTGGCTAGTACAGGAGTTGTAACATTAGGTGGTGTATTGAAGAACGCAGTAAGAAAAGGAAATACAGTAGTACTGTCTAGCGCTGACGGCCTAAGAACCTTAAAAGCATATGTATCTGTTGCGGCCGAAGGGTCTCAATCATTTACTTTATTACCTTACACTCAAGCTTTATTTACATCCGCTGCTGCTGGTGATGTAACTTTTGTGGGAACTGAGGCTGTAAACTTATTCGTTTATGGTTCTGAATTTGCTAAAGGAACCTTCGGTATGCAAGGTTCTTTAGAGGCTTCATTTAAACAGTTTAGCAACAAACCAATTATTATCAAGGACAACTACGAAATTAGTGGTTCTGATGCTGCACAAATTGGATGGGTTGAAGTTGCTGCTGAAGATGGAACATCAGGATACTTATGGTACTTGAAGTCTGAAGGAGAAACAAGATTACGTTTCCAAGATTACTTAGAGATGGCAATGGTAGAAGGTGAGCTAGCTGGTAATGGATCAACTGTACCTGCTGCATTAAATGCAACAGTTACATCTGCTGGTACTGAAGGTATGTTTGCTGCAATAAAAGCAAGAGGTAATGTATACCAAAACTATGCAAGTGGTGATGTAACTCCAGGAGTTGGAAACAGAAGTGCTTTGCAAGACTTTGATTTCATTCTACAAAATCTTGATAAGCAAGGAGCGATTGAAGAGAATATGTTATTCTTGAATAGGTCTACCTCTTTAGATTTTGATGATATGTTAGCTGCGCAAAATTCTTACGGAGCGGGTGGTACATCTTACGGTGTATTTGAAAACTCTGAGGAAATGGCATTGAACTTAGGATTTGACGGTTTCAGAAGAGGTTCTTATGACTTCTACAAAACTGACTGGAAATATTTAAACGATGCCTCCACAAGAGGTTTAGTTAAAGATGTTGACGGTGTATTAGTTCCTGCTGGAACAAGCCAAGTGTACGATCAAATGTTAGGTACTAACATCAGACGACCATTCTTGCACGTACGTTACAGAGCTTCTGAAGCTGACGATAGAAGAATGAAGTCTTGGCTTACCGGTTCTGTTGGAGGTGCTACTAACTCTTCTTTAGATGCAATGACAGTTAACTTTTTATCTGAAAGATGTTTAGTTACTCAAGCTGCTAACAACTTCGTATTGTTTACAGCAACCGTTTAGTATTAACTATTGTAATGTTACCCTCATCTTTTAGATGGGGGTAATTATTACTCTTATTATTAATTTTTATATTTTATTTTATTATGGCAACAAAAGTCCAAAAATCAAAGGTAGCTCTAAAAAGTGTAGCACCTAAACAAGAAATTATGCAAGAAGAGACTTTAATAAAAGCTCCTATTGCTGAAGTAAGAAACTCAGAACCTAAGTGGGAGATTAAAGATAGAAGATACTATCTAGCAAATGGCACGTCACCACTAACTTTTACACTTTGTAGCAAACATTCTTCAAGGTTTCCATTATTGTATTTTGATGAGAATACAGGAGAGCAAAGAGAATTGAGATATGCTACAAATCAAAACTCCCCGTTTGTAGATAAACAGAAGGGTCATGTAACAATTGCTCACATTGTCTTTGTAGATGGAGTGCTTCTAGTACCAAAGGCTAAGCAAAGTTTACAAAAGTTACTGTCTTTGTATCATCCACAAAAAGGCGGTACGTATAGAGAGCAAGATAATGTTGCTGTGGCGGTGGATGAGTTAGAGGATATTCAACTTGAAATAGAAGCGTTAAACTTAGCAATGCAATTAGACTTGGACCATGCAGAAGCAATACTGAGAACTGAGCTTGGAAGTTCTGTAACTAAAATGACAAGTAAGGAACTTAAAAGAGACTTATTGCTACTTGCTAAAAATAATCCGCCTTTATTTATAAGTCTAGCAAATGACGAAAATGTGGAGCTTAGAAGTTTTGGTATTAGAGCTGTTGAAGCAGGAATATTATCTATATCTTCCGACCAAAAAATCTTTATGTGGGCGTCTACTGGAAGAAAACTTATGACAGTTCCTTTTGAGGAACATCCATATTCTGCATTAGCTAGTTGGTTTAAAACTGATGAGGGTATGCAAGTATATTCGAGCATAGAGAAAAAGTTCGGATAACGCGTAACTATATTTATAAGGGTAGGCTAACATAACTGTTGGCTTACCCATATAATAAAACAAAATAAAAATATGGCAATAAATGTAAATACCGTATATAAAACAGTGCTACTAATCCTCAATAAAGAGGAACGAGGCTATGTGACGCCAGATGAATTCAATAAGATTTCGGCGCAAGTACAATTAGAAATATTCGGCAATTATCACAACGATTTAAACCAACAATTAAGAGTTCCACAAGCGGATACAGACTATGCCGACCGCATTGCTTTAATTGATGAACATTTGTCCATATTTAAAACAGGAGGTGCGGCAACTTATGTTCCTAAAGCGGGGACAGTACCAGCGTATTTTTCTTTGCCAACTACAGATATTTACAACAACGAAGTAGAACTATTTACATTAGGGACTATATCTTACAAAGAGCAAGTCGAACTACAAAGACTTCAACGAATGGAATTCTACAACATTCAGAAATCTCCCTTAACAAAATCCACAGAATCATTTCCAACGTACTTACTTGAGAACGACAGACTTTATGTAAAGCCTGACACGGTTGTTAGCAATATAAATGTAAACTTTTTAAGAAAACCATTAGATCCTAGATGGGGATATTATATTGGTAATGTTGGGCAACTTATTTATGATACGACCGCCTATGGCTCAACGCTAATAAACACGGGCATCGGAACTTTGACAAGCAGTATAACCACAGCCTTAACAGATGGGACTCCAGGCACTTATAATAGCATTGCAGTTACAGGAGGTTCCGGAACTGGGCTTGTAGTAAATGTAACGGTTAGTACCCCGAACACCGCAACAATAGATGTGGTCACAGCGGGAACTGGATATGTTGTTGGCGATATAGTTACTATTACCGGATTATTATTAGGAGGGGATAGTTCAGCAGTAAATATTACATTAGTAGCTACTAATTTTAATGCCAACAGTACTTATGGGTCTACTCAGATAGAATTAGATGTATCAGAACAAACAGATGTAATACTTAAAACATTGTTTTATTTTGGGGTTGTTGTTAAAGACCCACAGATTATACAGGTTGCGGCAAGTCAAGTGCAAAGAGAAGAAATGAACGAAAAAAGCTAATAAGATATGTCAAATCCAAATGGTGGTTTAATCACCGAAACTAATGCGCAATACTATGCTGGACAGCAGTCTTTTAAAGGAACTGGTGTAGCGGACTCATTGTTTACTTGCACCTTTAATACAAATTTAGTTTTAACTATTCCTGGGGTTTCTAATACAAACTTTTCTGTAACAGTAAATGGAGCTGTAGTTACTAACTACACATTTACACTTGATGTAAAAAACGCTATAAAATTTAACATTATTGGGGGCGGGGCTGCCGTGATACCACCCGCTGGTTCAGATATAGTTGTATTCCTTATTGAGACTGCAAAAGAAAGTAACTATGGCGGTTACCAGTACACATCTTTAAATGATGTTATTAATAACTTTATGGTTGCTTACATTGGAGCAGGTAAGCTTATACCAAGTGCTAAGAGAACTGACATAATATTTCACGCAAAACGTGGGATGCAAGAATTTAGTTACGACACATTAAAAACTATTAAGTCTCAAGAGCTAAACATATCCCCAAGTCTAACTGCTGTTATACCGCAAGACTATGTAAACTATGTTAGATTATCCTGGATTGATAACTCGGGTGTAAAGAGAATCATATATCCAAACACAAATCTTACAATAAATCCCGCACAAGCTCCAGAGCAAGATTCAACAGGACTAATAGTTCAAGACAACTTAGGGGAGAACATAGATACAGATCCACCTCAAACAGTGGAGAGATGGAGAGCTGCTGACGATAAAAAAATAACAGGATTGTTTAATGCAGGCTCTGTTGATGCAGGGCTTGACATTGATGGGATTAATATTGGTAGCCTATATTGGGGGGGAGCTTATGGGCAAAGGTATGGGTTAGACCCTGTCTTAACTCAAAGTAATGGATGGTTTGGTATTGACGAGGTAAGAGGTGTGTTTACATTCTCAAGTAATTTAAAAGGTCGCCTGATCGTCATAGAGTACATCTCAGACGGCTTAGCATACGATTTGGATACTAGGGTCCCTAAGCTGATAGAAGATGCCATGTACGCCCATATAAGCCATGCAATCATTTCTACACGCATTAATCAGCCCGAATATGTTGTTCAACGATTAAAAAAGGAACGGAGTGCTAGACTAAGAAATGCAAAAATAAGATTATCTAATATTAAACTAGGCGAGCTTACCCAGCTTGTGAGAGGTAAATCTAAATGGATAAAATAATATAATATAATATGCCAGAAGTTAAAAATATATTTGTCGGAGGTAAGATGAACAAAGATCTTAACCCACGAATGATTTCAAATAAGGAGTATATAGATGCAAGGAATGCAGCAGTAATGAACTCCGAAAGCGGAGACTCTGGATTACTTCGAAATGTTAGTGGCAATACTTTGCTTACTGATTTCGGGCTAACGGGAATTAATCTAGAAATTATAGGGTTTTATACAGACACAACTAATAATAGGTTATTCGCATTTGTAACCGATTGGAATGATGTTTCCGGTAGTGGGCTATCTAATTTTGCTTCATCGCAATCTAACCATTACATATGTGTATATGATATAAAAACTAATTTTAGCACCGTTTTAGTTAGCGGTACTTTTTTAAACTTTGAAAAGTTACACCCAATTTTAGGGGTGAACTTAATAGAAGATTTGTTATTCTTTACGGATAATAGAAATCAGCCAAGAAAGATAAATGTAACAACTGCATTGTCAAATCCATCTTATTACTCAAAAGAAGAAGATATATCCGTAGCAAAGTATTATCCTTGGAATGCATTAAATTTATCTAAGTTAACAGGTAATGGCGATTTATTTCCTTCCGCTTTTTTAAATATAACAACAAATATAAAAGATGGGAGTAATGGTTCTTATTCTGGCTCTGTAGGTAGTGGAAATTTTATAACATCTGGTGCAGGAATTGGCGGGACTATAACAATATTAGTAAGTGATGGCCTTGTTGAGTCGGCTACCGTGTCTGATGATATTTCTTTATTGGGAACCGGATTTGCTGTTGGTGACACAATAACTGTGCTTGGAGTTGAATTTGGTATTCCAGGGAATTTAGTTATAACTTTACTTAGGAATAACTTAAATCAGGAGTCTACAATGAAAGACGTTATTTCTAAAAATTTACCTAAAACTGAAGTTGTTGAGGCAATCGGTTCAAGCACAAATAGTTTTACAGCTAACAAAATTATAAATGAAAAGTGGGTGGGAGCAACTGTAACTTCTATTAATAGTAGCCTTACAGAATTAATAACTGTTTCAGATAACATAAAGGTTACAGCAATAAATTCCACCACCATCACCCTTGAAAACAACGTGATAATTAATAATGGTGACACGATTACAATAGGGGCGAACCCTTACTATGATGCAACTTTTGGCGGGGACGTAGATTACTTGACCGACAGATTTGTTAGATTTAGTTATAGATTTAAGTACGATGATAATGAATATTCTTTAATTGCCCCATTTTCGCAAGTCGCTTTTATACCAAAACAAGACGGCTATTTTTTAGAAGATTCGATTCCTGCAAACACTCAAGATTCCGAGGCAAACTCCGATGAAAACAGAGCTTTAGAAAGTACCATAATAAATTTCTTTGAGAACAAAGTAAATTCAATTGGTTTATTAATAGATATGCCAGAAGGTGTTTCTACAGTGTCTAGCTTAAGTACCTATCTAAAAGTAAAAGAAATAGATATATTGTATAAAGAATCTGATTCTAACGCTATAAAAATTGTTGAGACTATACCTACTGCCGATCTACAGTCTAATGGGGATACTGAATTTTTATATCAATACACATCTCAAGTTCCAATAAAAACGCTTCCATCTAATGAGACGACTAGGGTCTCAGACAAAGTGCCGATTAGAGCAAAGGCTCAAGAATTATCCGGTAATAGAGTTATGTATGGAAACTATTTAGTAAGAACAGCCAGGCCATCAAACTTGCCTTTCTCAATATCTGCTGGAGAAAAACCGAAAGCAGGGAAATTTGATTCTATAAGCGAAATAGAATACCCTAACCATTCATTAAAACAAAATAGGTCTTATAAAGTGGGATTTATATTAGTTGATTTATTCGGCAGGCAATCCGATGTTATATCATCAGAGCTATCAACCATTTACAATCCTTATCTTTCTAAATCATCTACATTTTTAACCGGCGAAGAAGTATATAGGGGTGATTCTTTGAAAATAGAATTTAATGGTTTAATTCCATCTCAAATAGGAAACCCCGGGTATGCCGGCTTATACTCGGAAAATAATCCTACTGGATGGTATAGTTATAAAGTAGTTGTTCAACAAAAAGAACAAGATTATTACAATGTATATCTGCCGACAGTTTTAAATAATTATCCAGGTACTGCCCCATCCCTTTCTTTTTCTCCCAATGGTGGATATAATGCGGGGCAATATAGTGGAAAGGTTGGTGTTACTTCAGGCTGGACTGTTATAAGCGCACCCGCTGGGTCAGGATTAGTATTACAAGTTATAATAAATGCAGACGGGACTGTACAATCAGTTATTATAACAGACCCAGGAAATGGTAGGTATCCTACAGGTAGCGCAATAACAGTATCAAGTGCAATACTAGGAGGAAGCAACAATATGACTGTGCCAATAAAAGTAAGTCCTTTATCTGGGGAAGTTGCTTTTTTAACTTTGTTTTCAGACAATATAAACAAAGTACCACGAGATCTAAAAGAGGTAGGCCCGCAGGACCTTCAATTTTCAAGTTCTGTAAGCTTATATCCTAGAATAAATAATAATGGGGTAACATTTAACGCAGCAACTAATCAACAATTTGAAACATCGTCAACCCCCGACAAAGTGGTTTTGATAGGCACAAGAAACGAAATAGGCGTCAACTTCGATTCTAATGGGTTAGATTACAATGTATCCCCCTTTTATGGAATACCAAACCCACAAGTGAAAGGAAATCCTAATTCTTCACCACCCATAACTGAAGAATTAAATTTAGGCGCAAATCCATATATAGCCAAAATTAGTACGCAAAGAGCAGTAGGTACCCCCGGTGGTAACGAAATTATTGGTAGCGACATAAGTTATAAAGATTTAAGATTAAACGTATATGAAACAGAACCGTTTGAATCTAGCTTAGATATATTTTATGAAACGGGTAGCTCGGGGCTTATATCCGAATTAAATCAAAGTATATTATCAAATACTGGAAGTGATTTTCCTGCAGAAATAGTTGATTGGACATGGAGCTTGAAAGAATCTCAATTCCCCGGAGACTTTATTAGTGAAGCTTTCTTTGACGTTACAAATTCTGCGGGGACTAGTCTAACTACTAAATGGCCGGGTGGAGTTAGCGTTAAACTTGTCGAAGCATATACTAAAGCTCCCACTACGGCTACTGCTATAGATATAAATGCAATTAATTTATTCGAGATATTTACTGATCCAGCAAGTCCCAATAGATTTAAGTTAAGAACAAAATCGGGAACTTACTTTACTTACACGAATAACAGCGCACTTTTTGATGAATATAGGTTTATATTCGAATGTACTGTAAATAGAAGTAGTGTGCAAAAGCCCCCTGAAGTTAACAACATTGCTATAGGATATAGTGGGTATAACAATAGATTAGCAAACGTAAAGCCTACAATTGTGGGGTTAACAACAAACCCTAGCGTTGAATATAATATTTTACCTGCAGATTGGCCAACTGAAGCATTAGGACCAAATACATTTGATCAGTATTTCCCGCTGTATAATTTTGATTATAGAAATGGCACTAGCAATCCTAGTCTAAGCAAATCTAAAGAGGGTATGGTATTGACTGTTATCCCTAATAGTTTTTTGCAATTTTATTGGGAAGGTAAACCTGGCGGCGCAGATTGGGAAGACTATTCAAGTAGGGCATCCGATATATTACGTTTTGCCCGTAATCCCGTATCTGGGGTAAATGAAAATCTTGAATTTAAGGGTCAACTTACTTGTTTAAATGTTAATGGAACAAACTGGCCGGCATATGTTCCAGGGTCTAACGCCAATGTTGCAGATTTTTTTCTTAGAACCAACACACAATATAGGTTTTCTGCTGAAGCGTATGATGCTAGCAAAGGCAGTGGGTCTTTGAGTGTAAGAGACAATACTAATTTCGGTCAGTTTTTTATATATTTTACAATGAAAAAACTTAACATATAATGGGATTAATTAAAGATATAGAATATTTTAATTGCTTTTTAGCTAAAAAAGTAGTAGAGGCCGGGGCGGGTGGTCCAGGTAAAGCAACTTGGCCATCATTCCCTTGGAATCCTACCGGATATCCTACATTCCCTTTAGAGGCATCAACTAATGAAACTAATGTCTTATTTGATTGGTATGTTGAGGAAGCTCGAATACGAGGGGGGTATAATAATACAATTGTTGATCTTGGTGTTAAAGCATTTATATCTGAGTCAGAGGACACCGAGTTAACTCTGAGTAATGGTTTGATATATTCCGGGTTGTATAACTCTAGCACTGGAATTAACGAAACAAATGTTTTTGCCACGGGGGAGAACATAACAAAAGAGCTTGACCCTAGGTATGGGGGAATACAAAAGTTATATACAACAGATACAAACTTAATAATATTTCAAGAAGACAAAGTGAGCAATGCTTTGGTGGATAAAGATGCAATATATAGTGCAGATGGAAATCAAACGTTAACGGCCACCCAACTTGTATTAGGACAAATAAATCAATACAGCGGGGAATACGGTATAAGTGATAACCCCGAATCTTTTGCATTCAAAGGATATAGAATGTATTTCTCCGATAAAAACAGGGGAGCAATACTAAGACTATCAAGAGACGGTATCACAGAAATAAGTGCATATGGTATGCGAGATTACTTCCGTGATACATTAGCAAACATTTCAGAAGGGCCGCAAAGCTTTCAAATAGATTTAAACTTAAACATAGAGCAGCCTCTAGGTTTTAATAATTATCTTTATTTTACTGATTCAGCGGTAAACAAGACTACCGATTTAGAACTTGGTATGCAAGCATTATCAGGTAGCCTATTTCCGGAAGGATTGTATGTTGTTGATGTAGGCAATGGACCATTGCCCGGCACTAAAATTGTAACGTTTAATGATATTGTGCAATTGTATAATCCCGGTGCTAATGTATCTTTTTATAAAAATGTTAAAGATAAAATTGTAGGAGCATACGATAATTATTATGACACCTATGTTGTTTCAATGCAACAAACCGATTTAGAAACATACAATACCTTATCATTTAATGAAAGCAATAATGGGTGGGCTAGCTTTTGGGATTATGATCCAAGTTTTGGTAATACATTAGATAATGTTTATTATACAGTTAAAGGTGATTCTATATGGAAGCATTATGATGAAAGCGTGATTAATAATAAAGGCAACTTCTACGGAACACTTTATCCAACCTCGATCCAATTATCTTTTAACCCAATGGTTTCTGTATCAAAAAACTTTAATACAGTAAACTACGAAGGAACAAATGGATGGCAAGCAGATTTCTTTTTGTCAGATCCAACTGGGGAACTCCTAACGGAGACTTCAAGTAGCAACTATAAGGATGAAGCATCGGCAGTAAAAAGTTACGAAGAGGGCGCCTATTTAGAGGCTGGAGTTACATATCGGGTAGGTTTCAATTTAAAAGAAAACAAATATATGGCTAACTTAGTAAATAATGGTGTACAAGTAAATGGGAGTGATAGCATTCAATTTGGCATGCCCGGGCAAGTAGCATCAAATATAAGCATGAGCGGTATAAAAGGGTTTTACGCCACGGCTAAATTAAGTACTGATAACACAACGGATCTTGGCGGATTTAAAAATCTATTCGCAGTGTCATCAAATTTTGTAAAATCATAAAAAATAAATAATATGCCAGTAGGATTAGGAACAGCAATAGCATCTATAGCAGGGCCCACTATAATAAACGGTATTACAGGGGCGGTTAACGGACGTAAAGATGAAAAAAAAGCCAGGTCAGAAAGAAGAAACTTGGAAAATTCTTTACGTGACTTAGAGGCGAAAAGACAAGCATTTGTAAATCCATATGAAAGCGTAACAAATTTATCTGGTAACTTAAGTAATGCTTACGCAAATTTAGGCGTTGCAACTCAAGCAGCTGAAATACAAATTGAGCAAACAGATATTGCTTTGGCAAATACATTAGATACAATTAGAGCTACTGGAGGCGCGGCAGGAGGAGCTACAGCATTAGCTCAAGCGGCATTAGCAAGTAAGAAAGGTGTTGCTGCAAGTATTGAGGATCAGGAAGCTACTAATGAAAAACTAAAGGCTCAGGGAGAACAAGAGTTACAACAACGCCAAATGCAAGAGGCAATACGGATTCAATCCGCGGAAACATCTGCTGGTCTTTTTGAATTTAGCAAGTTAGAAACAGATTTAGACAGGTCTCAGGCTATGGTAGATGAACAAAGGGCAAGAGAAATGCAAGGCAAAATAGATAAGAGAGCAGCTTTTTCTACCACAATGTCTGGTTTGAGTAGTAGTATGGGATCTTTAGTGGGGGCAGGAATTGCAAGTGGAGATATAGGAAAGGAGTAAAGTAATAATAAAAAATAAATATGGGTACATATAGACAGCCAGCATCTTTGGTGGATACGCAATCTGGCGAAATATCTAGGCAAGCAACAAAAGAGGGATTTGCCGCGATTAATGCAGTGGCAGCGATTTCAATAGCACAGGCGGATAAAAGAGAGAAGCAAGAAAAGGAGATGACAGATGCCGAAAAAAAGATTTGGGAGGTATCTACAATTGCCCAAGCGAAAGGTAATGCAGCATTAAATAATAACCACATTGATAATGCAACCTTAGGAACAGGTGTAAATGATGTTACAAAAGCCCAAGCAAATGCAAGGATTGAAAATCTTAGCTTATCTACTAGCGATTCTAAATACCACAAAAACCTTACAATAATAGGCAACTCCCAGCAATTTCTTGATAGCTTACCATCTATGCTTGAGGGAGGTGTTTACGCGGAGAGCATGCTACAAGATGCTCTTAATAATGGTGTTGGTAATAAGCCTGGTCAGCTTGCCTATGGGTCAATGACAGCATCAGAAATTGAAGCTAACAGCCAAACGGCCCGTATTAATTTAGGCTGGGAAACTTCATTTGAAACCGCTCAAGACGATAATGGTATTTGGGGACTTTATACTGTAGCAAAGAAAGGCGATGATATTATAAGAAATGCTATTAATAGTATTCCACAAGATGAGGATGGCTCAGCCCAATATAATTATGGAACCTATAGGGTAGTACCTAATGCTAGTGAAGAAACTAAAAATGTACTAATTGGGGATAAAACTTTAAAAGCCGACGGTACACCCTCCCCGGCCTATGTTGTTAAAACCAAAGAAACGATAGGTAACGAAGTATATGATATTACAAGCATTAATACAGATCAGCTTTTTGATCAATCAAACATTCCGGCTGGGGTAATAGGCGAAAAGATAATACGTAATGGGACTGCTTCAATGGTGGATTATATGCGATCTAAAGGAGTTTTAGACCCTAATAATCCGGACCCTAAGGGTAGAATCCTAGGATACTCGCCTCCTAAAATAGATGCAAACGGGAATATTGTAAAAGAAGACGGCAAAGTAGTATTTAACGAATGGGTACAGGTTACAGATGATAACGGGCAATTTGTACAAGACGCAACACAGTATAAAGCAAACACCGCCCATCTAAGCGATGAAGCATACGATAAATTTATGCAGTTTACTCAAGTAAGCACTGCCGCCGACAATGGCGTATTTGCACAAGAGCAAAGAACAATTGATGGACCTGCAACAGAAAGGCTTAAAAAATCTATAGCTAGTGCAGATAAACCCCTCAAACTTACCGCTAAACAAGAAACTCAGAACTTTAACTTAACAGAAATAAATAAGTACAAAGAGAGACAGCTTGCCGAATTACCTTGGGGACAAAAATTTAAGGCTAATGAAGTAGACGTTAATAAAGCTAATGCCATGCTAGCTGAAACCCTCAACGGACTATCATATGTAGGGGATTTAACTGGAACTTTAGAAGTTAAATATGTAGAGAAACCGATTAACAGTGGCGGAGTAAAAGATTCCATGGGAGGCTTTATAGAAGTATACCGACTATCTGCTTCAAAACGGACTAAAGAAGCAGAGTTTAAGTTAAGTGATGGGAGCCAAATGGAAAGCTTTGATCAATATCTTAATAAAAATCTTTACGGCAATGTAAGGCCGGAAAAAACAGTATCCACGGAGACTGCAGGTAGCACTAGCATATTTAATAAATAAAAATTGACATGAACGAAGATGCACTAAAAGAATCTTATAGATTATTTTCATCACAAGGGTACAATGGTACTGTAGATGAATACAAAAATCTTATTAATACAAATTTAGAAGCAAAGAAATGGGCTTTTCGTCTGTTCTCAGGCGAGGGCTATAATGGTGATGAAAACGAATTTGACTTGCTTATAGGCGTTCAGCCGGGAAAGAAAGATGTTGTTGTGGAGGAAGATGTGGTCACAGCAACAGAAGGAGTTTCAGCATCTGGGGTTGGACCTTTAGCGCCACAAAAAGAAGAGGACCGGTTTGATATTAGTAAGCAATTAGCACCCTCAGCAGCGAAGAAAGATGTTGTTGTGGAGGAAAATACGGCCATAGCAATGGAAGAAGATTTAGCATCTAAAGATCGCTCTTTGCTTTCAACAGACTATAGCAGCGCTAATTCTTTTTCATTAGAGTCTGCAAGGTTTAATCTTACAAGGGCTATGCAACGCCAAACAGAAAGTGTTGCATTTAAAAAGCCCTCTATTCCTAAAAAAGAAAATCCTGTTGAAGAAATTTTAAATATAGAAACAGAAAGACAAGAAAGAAAAAATTTATTAACTCAGTATGCTGTGGATAATACAGGCATAGGTGAAAACGGGGATGTAAAAGAATATAATAGAATAATAAATGATGGCATGGCGTCATTTGATGAGGACAACGCCGCAGAAATAAATAGATTAAAGCTAGATCCCAAGGTTAATACAGCTCTAGATGCTCTAGCCCAATTAAAAAAAGACACCGGGGCTGATCCTATTGGAGGGCTAGACGCAACTTATAAAGAAACTTTTGGGCTTATTGAAAATTTATATGGGGATAGGGAAGGCAAAGCACCAACACAAGAAATAGAGCTAGATCGTAGAGTGTCATTAGCAATAGTGGGTGGGGAAGACCAGCGTACCCTGGAAAAACTTGCTAAGGGGGTGTTTACATTGAATGAAAAAGAAAACTTAATAAATAAGTATAAGTCTAATATATTAGAGCAAGAGATAAAACAAATTAATAAAAAAGCAGAAACATTAGAAGAAACTTTTACCGATTATTCGAATGCAATAATAAAAAAATTAAATAATATAAATGCTGAACAAAAGGGTATTGGAGTAAAATTTAAACTAAATCCTACCCAAGAATTAGTAGACAGATCTGAAATTCTAAAAACCGAAGAAGCCTCGCTACGAAAAGAATATGACAGCTATATTGCCAATGCCAAAGAGGAAAGCACAAGTTTAAATTTAGAACAAAAAGGGCTATTGGGGGATCTTGGCGTAAATGCTTCAACTGGGGTGCTTAATAACAATTTTGGACTTACAGAACAAGCAAAACAATACCGCGAAAAATATGCAGGGGATGGATTCTGGAATGGAGCGGCAGACATCGTTGGCGGAGAATTAATAGGCGGATTATATAATATTGCTAAAAAATATGTTGTGGGTGCACCAACTTGGCTGCTTACGTCTCTTGCTGATCTTGGCACGGATGAAGACTCTTATAGTTCCTATGATACATTCCAAGACATAATATATAATTGGAGTAATAGTAAATTTGTTTCAAAATCTACAGATGAAAAATTTAACATTACTAATGAGAAGGGGGAGTTTAAAGATTTTAGCCCAAGAAGTTATGCAAAATTAGGGACCAGCATGCTACCTTTTACTTTGCTATTAGTAAATGAAGTTAGGAAAGGTAAATTTACTGGGGCCAGAGAAGCAATAGGCCAAAAAGTGGCGGGGTTTGCTGCAAAAAAGGTTGGAGGCAAAATGGCTCCGCTTTCTGCACAGTTAAAAAATGATATAATAATGGCCGATGCCGCATTTAAGGCAACAATTTTAGATAATCAAAAGTTAGCTGAAGAAAGGGGGCTAGTTGGGATACGTGCTACTACCTACGCCTCAACTATTTCTGCTACAGAGGGTATTTTGCAAGCTGTTATGCCAGATATTAACTTTTTAAAAGGTACCGCGGGCACAAAAATAGTGAATAATTTTGTAGGTAGCTTAGCAGGTGCCGCAAATAAAAAAGCCGCCGGAGCTGCATCAAAAACTTTTTTAACCAATATTGCTAAAGAAATTGGTGAAGAGGAATTAGTTTTTGGAATGAATCTAATTACTGATGCCTCTTATGGCCTAGCTCTTCCAGAACAAGCTGAATTTTTAGCTAACCAAAAAGAACTTGTAGCTGGAGTCCTAATGCTTAGTAACAGTTTAGGCACAGTTGGGGCGGCCCAAACATTTAAAGATCAAAAATTATTGATTTATAATCAAGTAGCCGCAAATGTAGAGTCTGTTAAGCTTGGTTTACTAACAACATACCAAGAGCTATTAAAATCAGATGCTCCTCTTGATATACAAAAAGAATATGAAAAGGCTATTTACTTTGCAAGAGATATTAAAAAAGCTATTGAAAATTCGCCTAAAGATGTAACTGCCGAGCAAATAGATTTATTAATAGAGAAAGAAAACCTTATAAACCAAAAAAAGAAAGCAGGAGAAACATTTTCATCAGAAATACAAGAAAAAATTAACGCTGTTGACGAAAAAATAAAAGATAGTCGTATAAAACAAAATATAAAGTTAGAAGCCGAAAAAGACATTTCTAGTATTAAAGAGTCTGCTGCCGAGTTAGGGTTTGAAGGCCAGCAAAATATTGTTTTTGAGAATGATGTTGATCCTAATGGCAAAACAGCACGCGATAAAATTTATGAATTTTTAATAGACAACGGTTATTCCGTAGAAAAAGCAACTGCTGCGGCGGAAGAATCATTTGGATCATTCTTTGAGATACCTGCAAAAGACTCTCCTGGAGGTGTAGAAGAAGTGCTTCTAATTAACAAAGAGGCTGCTATAGAAAGGAGTGTTGTCACTACCGGGCAACATGAGTTTTTTCACAAGTTTTTAAAAAATTTAAGCAAAAAAAATCCTGAAATAATTAAAAATTCCGCCACTATATTAGGTAAACAAATAAATAGCATGGAGGGGGCGGGTAATCTTAAAAGAAGGATTAAAGCCGCTGAAGAAGATTATACGGCAAATAAAATAACACTTGATACATATTATGAAGAAGTTTTAACCTATTTCGGAGAAGCTTTACAAAATAAAGAAATTAAACAGAATAAATCTTTTATAAATAAAATAAACGATTACTTCAGACAAGTATTACAAAATAATGGTTTTAAAAAAATTGACTTTGATAAAGGAGACAACGGGGAGGGAGTTATAAATTTTATAGCAGACTATAACAAAGCTTTCCGCAAGAAAGGGGGATTTGGTAAAAGGTCTGCATTGAGAGATATTTCTAGAGGAGATATTAAAGGACTCGCTAGCTTTACCAAAGAAGAAGTTGGAAAAAAATCAAATGATAAAAAAAGTAAGTTTAATAATTTAGCGAATGACATTGCTAACATAAAACTTTCAAAAGCGCTAAGCATTGAGCAAGAATCTGAAATTAATAAAATTGATAGACAACTAAACGATAATATTGCTAAAGTAAATAGAGGCGAAATAAGCTTTGATGAATTTGAGTCTCAGGAAGTGTTGCTAGAAGCTAAAATTGAGCAGATAAAAAAAGAAGGTCCTACAGAGGTTAAGGCTAAACCAAAAGCGAAAGAGGGGGCTAAGCCCGTAACAGAAGCGGGGAGGGCCGCCTCTGAGAAAGTACAAAAGATATACGAAGAAAAAGGCACTGATGGAAGCTTTGAAATAATACAGGAGTTTGGAGGGATGGTAGCAGGTATCGTAAATAAAAGAGAGAATGCTCCCGGATTTGATAGACAATTACTAACCGACGAAATAAACACAGGTAAAGGAGGCTTAATAGATTTAATAAGAACTTACAAGCTAGAGTCCGGCGTTCCACTTGCAGCATATATAAACAAAAATTTACCATTAAGAGCAATAGCTGCGTCGGAAAGGATATTAGATTCGGAATTTACACAAGATATTGAGGGTGAAGGCATGCGTGGTATAGCATCAGACGATGTGCTACCATTTGAGGCCACTAGCACAGCTACAGAAATGGCGGCGGAGGATGCTAGAGTTTCAGATCTAATAAAACCAGCTGAAGAGTTTATTACGGATGAGGTTGCATTAAACAAAGCGATTGAGGCCCTAATAGAAATAACTAAAGATATACCGGCTACCGACAAAACCTTTGCAAAGATAGGTATCAAAAAAGATGATAAAGCCTTACTGACTATCTTAGGGCCTATCTCGGAGGAGCTTAACATATCAGTTAAAAAGTTATCTGATAAAAAGACAGTATTTAATAGAAATGATTATAGGTCTGCTAGAGCATGGGCTAATGAAAATATTGATTTAATATTAAAATTACTTCCTAAGGGGGCAATTCCTCAGGGCGGTTTAGCTAGCAAAGGGTTACAAGGATCAGCTACCAATTTGCCTAATAACATATTACAAGAGTTATATAATAAAAATCCTAGGTTTACAAAGAAGAATGGCTTAGCCCCATTTATATTAAAAAGAGGTTTAGATAAAACAGATGTTTTAAAAGCATTTGGTATGGACGCAAATGGTGACTTAATGGTTACTGTTGACGCATCGGGAAGAGGTAGAGAGAGTAAAACGCTACAAGGTATGATAAATCTTATGGCCAGATTGTCTGCAAATCAACTGATTAGAGAATACGGGGATGTGACAGCCCAAGAAAAGCAAGATATAGCCGCTGGTAAAGCAGATATAATGTTTAGTAAAAAGCTTGTACCGGAAAACATTAAAGACGGTATAATCCAAGCCTTAGTATCAGAAAAAATTAGAAATGATTTTGGCAGTACTAATAAAGATGTAATTTTCAGAATAGGGGCAAGGGTTATACTTGCGGACGATCTTAATTATGATTTCCTTAGAAGAATAATATTAACCGAAACAAAAAATACTTTAGGCGCTAAGCAAAGACGAGCTTTTGAACTAAAATTATTTGGAATAGTTGCTCCCGATATTTTTTCTTTTAAAGAAATTTTTTCAGAGTACAGAGATTTACATGAGTATGAGCAACAAAAAATTGGGTTTACTGTATCTAAAAGTTTATTAAAAAATAGCTTTAATAATGCTAAGAATAAGCAAGGTAAATTAGACGCTGTGACTGATTGGTTAAAGATTATTAGTCGTTCAATAAGGACTATAAAAATTGATGGTAATTCTACAAATAAAAAAATATTTGGAAATGTTTTATTAAAAGAAATACCAAATATTAAAGAGTATGGCTTTGATATAATTGAAGAAACAGTCGATGGCAATAAACTTACTTTTATAACATTTAATGATGATAAGCTTGTGGGGCTGGCTGATATAACAAAAGTTAAAAAAGACTTTAAAAACAATGTAGATTTAATAAATAAGGAAGCGGAAAAAACTCAAAATTACATTATAGGTCAAATAAAAAATCTAAGCAAGTTCGAAGCTATAGGTCTAATTGCTTTAATGACAGCGGACCAGAGAGGAGGTATAAGAAAGTCTTCGTCAGCAGGGTTTAGTGTTATTGGCGAAAAGGCAAGTAATTTAACATTAGAGCATGAAACTACGGCTTTAGAGATACAACAGGAGTATGTAAAGTTTGTTCAAGGGGACATAAACGAAACGCAACTAAGAAAATTTTTAGCGGGGGCAAAAGTTAATTTAGTAACAAAAGAAATGGATGCGGCATTAAACTCTGATAATTCTATAACGGGCAAGGCTAGATATTTAATTCCTGCATTTTTAGAATTAAAAAATAAAGCTAATATAGATACAAATGAAAACAATAATCCTGATTTAAAACAATCTAAAGCAATAGCTGCAGAAGGGAATAACAAAGCTTTACCAAAAGATTTGCAGGCAGAAGGCAATCCTACCGTTCAAGAAACTATTGACAATGCTGAGACAATATATGATAATGAAGTTGAGCAACAAATAAAGTTTAGTAAAAAACAAAACTTTAACAAAACATTTAACGATATAATAGAAAACAAAACAGGTATACCAAGCAGTAGAGAAGTCTCTGCGGCAAGAGCAAAAGTAAGAGGCGATGGTAAAGGCAGGTTCAAGTTTTTTATACCGCCTAGTGCAGAAGACTTTGTAGGATTATTGTATACAACTTTAGGTAAAGGCAAAGTAGGAGATACCCAAATGGCGTGGTACAAGGAAAACTTATTAGATCCTTACGCAGCGGCAATGAGGAATATAAGTGCTGCTAGAATATCTATGATGAAAAACTATAATGCTTTAGTAGATAAGTTAGATATAACACCTAAAGACTTAGCCAAAAAAATACCAGGATCTGATTTTACAAAAGAGCAAGCCGTACGGTATCACATATGGACTAAGCAAGGCAATACTATCCCTGGAATAAATGATTCAGATAAAGCAGAGTTTGGGGAGTTTATGAATAAAAATCCTGAGCTACAGCAATTTGCAAATACATTGATAGCACTCACAAAGAACGAAGGGTATGCTAAGCCAGAAAAAAGTTGGGTTACGGGAACTATAACCACAGATCTTTTAGAAGTTCTTAATACAGATACCAGAGTAAAATATTTAAAGGTGTGGCAAAATAATGTTGATGAAATATTTTCGGGTAATAACCTTAATAAACTAGAAGCTGCATTTGGCAATAATTACAGGTATGCACTTGAAAATTCGTTAGATAGGATGAAGAGTGGCCGAAACAGGTCCCCTAATATGGACAAGTTAACGGGCAATTTGTTAGACTACCTTAATTCGTCTACTGGTGTTATTATGTTCTTTAATACTAGATCTGCTGTTTTGCAAACAATATCTTCAATTAACTTTATAAATTGGTCAGATAACAATCCAATTGCCGCTGGGAAAGCATTTGCAAATCAAAAACAATATTGGAAAGATTTTAAATATTTATTTAATTCTGACTACTTAGTAGATCGTAGGGGAGGTCTTAAAATGGAAGTGGAAGAAGCAGAAATTGCAAGCTTAGCTAAAAAAGGTGGGCCTAAAGCTGTAATAGCAAGAATATTGCAACTTGGATTTACCCCCACCCAGATAGCAGATAGCTTTGCAATATCTTCGGGTGGTTCAACTTTCTATAGAAATAGAATTAAGTCTTTAATGAAAGCTGATAACGAACTAAGTCAAGCGGAAGCGGAACAAATAGCTTTTGATGATTTTAGGGAGGCGGCAGAAGATTCACAACAGTCGAGCCGGCCAGATAAAATTAGTCAGCAACAAGCGGGCCCATTAGGGCGTATTATATTAGCTTTTGCAAACACGCCTGCTCAATATGCTAGGTTAACAAAAAAGGCCGCTATGGACCTTAAGAATGGACGTGGGGATGCTAAAACAAATATATCTAAGATCATCTATTATATGGCCGTGCAAAACTTTATATTTGTTTCTTTACAACAAGCACTAATTGGATTAGCTTTTGAAGATGAAGACGAAGAAGGTTTAACAAATGATAAAACTATTAATGTTGCAAACTCAATGTTAGATTCTATATTAAGGGGTATTGGTGTTGCGGGTGCAATAGTATCTACAATTAAAAATGTAGGTCTTAGAATTTATAAAGAGAGCGAGAAAGACAGACCTGAATATAGCAATGTGGCTGATGAACTATTAAAAATATCTCCACCTATATCTTCTAAATACAGCAAAGTAAAATCAGTTGGTAGAGCTTTTGAATGGGATCAAGATAAAATGAAAACAATGGGTTTTGATATACAGAATCCTGCTTATTTAGCGGTGGGCAATACTGTGGCAGCTGTTGGGAATGTGCCATTGGATAGGGTAATTAAAAAAGCGCAAAATGTTGAAGCGGCTATAACCGAAAACATGCATGCTTGGCAGAGGACAGGGCTAATATTAGGCTGGGATAAATGGTCCCTTGGGTTAACAAAGAAAGAACAAGAGGCGGAAAAAGCTATGAAAGCTGCTAAGAAAGCCGCAACTAAGAAAGCTAAGAAAGCTAGGGCAGATCTAGAAAAGAAAATAAAATCGGAAGGAAGAGAAACAGTAGAACGAGAAACAGTAGGAAGATAATATTTATACAATGATAAGGATAAGATTATGAAAATATCACCAGCATGTAAGGCAGCAGCAAAAATAAAGTATAAGGTATGGCCAAGTGCATACGCATCAGGGTATGGCGTAAAATGTACGAAGGCAGGCGGGCCTAAAATGAAAAGTAAAACAAAAGGCGGTGGAACAACAAAAGCTTGTTTACCGGCGGCTAAGGTAGCCTCTATGAGCAAAAAAGAAAAGGATACCGTAATAAGAGCTAAGCGTGCAGCGGGTAAAAGTGGCAAAAGGGAAAGATCCGACAAGAGTAATGTTAAGGGTGCTAGAAAAAAAGGGGCAACGTTAAAAGATTGGTTTGAAAAAGAAAACTGGGTAAACGTAGCAACCGGGGAAGAATGCGGTAAGTAAAGAAGCATATACAATAGGCGTATCATACCTAGGGCTTCTAACTAAAAAAACGCCAGTAATTAATTTTACTGGCGTTTTTTATTTTATTTTACTTTTCTATTTTCTTAACCAGCTTTTTCATAGCTGCAAATTCCCCAAAAGATAATTGAAATCTTGTACTTACCTTACTTAATATTTCAACATCGAACCCTTCTCCGTTTTTCCATTCAGTGACTTCTATGAAGTCGTGTTCGTCAGCGAGATGGTCGTATTTTTTTAAATTGCTAAACACTGCTTTTCTATTGTACTTATCCATAATTTTTATTTTTATTTATTTAACCAACGCTTAAAATATAAAATGAATAGCCCCAGACACAAGCGGTTTACACATTCGATTGTGAACCATTAAACTTAAACCAAGTACTTGCTTGCGGTCTGTTCCGCTTGGGCTATTCATCTTATACAATTGTTAGGCTTAATACTAAGCTTCGTTATCCTTTAATGTATTTATAGCACAAGCCATATTTACTATTGCTTTATTCCTCCACTCAATTTCCTGACCATTTAGTGAGCTGTCTCCAATATATCCATTAGCTAAATCATTTTCATAATCTCTAATTAATTCCTCTAATTCTTCAATCGTTTCCGTAAATATCATTCTATTGTATTTTATTTAAATGTTTCTTAACTCGTTCGTCAACTTTCTCGGATTGCGTGTAACATTCCCTACCACTCGTGTATAGCATAACTTATTAATTAAATATTATTATTTTTTATAAGCATCCAGCCTTATAAGTGTACAATATAAGGTTACTGCCTTATTATTAATCGCACTCGTCATCTATTAATACATAATTAACTTCGTACTTTGCTATTTTATATTTCTCCTTGTCATCAAACATTCCATGGCAATTAGCTTTTCTGGCGCTATCGACGCTACTAAAATCGTATTCGTTATGGCAGGCTCTGCTGTAACTCCCTACGGCATCGTTTGTGCTTCTGTCTATTATTCTGTAAACTTCTTTCTTACT
>FUWD013175977.1_pt1 | contig 34246 bp, 17 predicted proteins | sample 1063281 | NCBI WGS metagenome assembly FUWD01 (sample SAMEA79048168, study PRJEB19326) | metagenome | biome: marine | reverse complement strand
CCAGGAGATAATTGAGGAGTCGCCATGGATTCTGTCTCCTTGTTAGTCTCAGTTTATCTGAAAATATTTATTAAAAAGGGCATTTACGCGGGGAATGTTGGCGTGATCCTACCAATCGGGATATTCCCAAGCGTTTAAAGTTTTCTAACCCTCTTTTTTGTGCATTCCTTACACTCGTATGAAAATGATGATGGTATTGCTCCTCTATCTTTTCTAGTTCTATAAAATCCCTCTATAAGATTCTTTCTTTCGCCACAAGTTCTACACTTTCTATCATGAAGTAGTAAGTGACCAAACTTTAGTTGACCGTCTAAGTCCATTCAATTGTAATCCCACATATAAGACATATCGCCATATTCATCAGTATGCCATCTATCACCTACATTATCTACAAAACTAGTTTCATCTAATCCATCATTCAAGAACCCAAATGGTGCCATATCTTGTTCTATTTGATTTTTCTGTTCTTCGTAAAGTCTTTTACGAACATCTTGATCGGTCAGTTCTTTAAAATAATCTTGTTGAACTAACCATGCATAGATAACCAAACACATTGCAAGATCATCATTACATCCATCCTCAGCTTCAAATGAGTTATGTCTTTGAATAAACGTTGTAAGTTCTGCAATTACATCATAATCTTTGAATATTAATTTATCTTCTTCAATTAGAGTCTTTAAATTTAGACAACCTATTTTTTTACCGTCTTGGACATCTTAACACCAAGTTGGGTCTTCTTACCAGAGAACCCCTGCCCAACAACTTGACCTGCTCTACCTCTCATAGAACACATTAAAACATTATCATATTCTAAATCAAAATTTAAGATGGCAGCAACTTGATCACCAACATCGTTAACTTCACATAATACAAATGCTTTATTATAATTATCTGCTACTTCTTTGATTATGCTAGGGAATAGCATTGGTTTTATTTCATTATTCTTATACTTACATACTAATTGATGAGGGAATGATGTAATATCAATAACAGTAAACGCTGAGTAGTCTGCTCCAACTCCTCTAGCAACGTCAACTGTAATTACATAATTATGCTCACTTTTTACATCAGTAAATACATCTAATCCTTGGTGGGTTATTGATGGTTGTTCATACACCATCGTTCTAAGTTTACTTGGTGCAATCAGAGTATCGACGGATCCAAGAAATTCACATTCAAACTCGACTTTAAACTGTTGTTCCGATGTGTTTGCAATTGTTTGCCTTTTCCACTCAGCATCTCTTCCTGGTACGTCACTCCAGTGAACTTCTGTTGGAATATATTCGTTCTTCTTCCTTTCAGAATCATGCCAAATTTTATAAAAGTGATTCATACCATGAGGTGTACTCACGATAATAACTTTAGTATTTTTACCTGAAGAAATTGTAGGATATACTGAACTAAAGAATTGGTCTGCTATATGATTTGCAACGAACGCAAACTCATCAAGGAAGATGATATTGTATGATCCACCACGAACTGCAGATGCTGATGTAGATGCTGCAATAATCTTCGACCCATTCTCTAACTCAAGAGATGCTTTGTTCCATGTTAATACCCCTTGTTGTAACCACTTGGGAAGATTCTCATATGCAGTTTGTAGACGATCAAGTAAATCTCTAGCAGTTGATGCTTTGTTAGCAAGAATTGCAATATTTACGTTGTCGTTGAAAAGTGCATAATGAAGAAGATAAGATACAACAATAGTTGACTTACCTGATTGTCTGGGAAGTTTACATACATTAAATCGGTTATGATGGAATCGATCCAACATAACCTTTTGAAACTCATATGGTTCAAAAGTTTTCAGACCATAATCTAGAGTAACAATCTGTATATAATTTTCCGCAAAATATACTGGATCATCAATGCATCGTGCAAATTCAAGAACTTGATCTTGCGTAAACTCTTGAGTAGTATTTGCTTTTTTTAGTAGTGGATTACCAAGATAATGATCAACAGACATAATTTAGTTAGTTAAATTTTCAATATCCAGTTTCTGATGCACCAACTTGTGTGCCAGTAATAGTTGCTGCACCTCTCAACCCCTGACCAGCAATTAAATGAATTAGAACTCCACTTGATGCAGGAACACTTATTGATCCAAGATCAGCATCATCAGCAGCATTGCGAAGAGTCACATTAGATGCACTGGTAGCAGTGTTTGATACCCAAACCGCAGTTGCCGATGTAAATTTGGTTGTGCCTGTTGCCAAAGCAGTGGCATCTCCTAAAATCTTCATTTCTTTATACTTTTATTTGTATTTATAATTGATACTATTTTTCTTTTTCTTCTCTGTAGCAACATTAATTGCTTTACCCTTACGGTTTGGATTGCTATCCTGTCTATTCTTTCTTCTGAATGCACTATCCTCTTCTTTATCGGAGAGGTTGCGCTTCATTTTTGAAGAACCACATTTTGGTTTGGTTGTTTGACCTGGTTGTTTTGCACATGGTTTTCCTGCAAATTTACCACCCAATTGAACCCAACCAGGCTTGCCATCACTAGAACTACTCTTGCCAAACCAGTCACGCAGAGAACTATCGCCACTTTTGTTAGACTCATTAATAAATTCCTCAAATGTTTTCATACTAGCAATTCCAACGACGAAGTGCTTTATTGATTTTAGAGTCTGGATCTCTTGCAGTTTTTGCAGAGGTCAGTCTCTTCTTCATACCTTTCATCCTGGAGCAGAATGAAGATCTACGCTTAGCATCTTTAGATCCCTTCTTAATTTTGGAAGGTTTAGTAGTAACTGCAGTCTGTAGTTTAGAACCTGGATTCTCTTTCTTATAAGCATTTACTGTGCTTTGACTTAGACCATCGGTCTTATCTTTGCGATTGTCTTTTTGCCAATCTTCATCTACTTTCCCAGGCGGTCTTCCTCTTCAGATGCCATCTTATATCCAACTTTTGCTGCCTTTCCTGCAGTCTTTATACCTTCACCAGCACCCTTAGCAACAGCACCTGCAACTTTGCCTGCTTTTTTGATAACTTTACCAGTCTCTTTTGCATTCTTCATTGCAGCATTATGACGCTCCATACCCTTCATAACTTGTCTGGCAATAGCGTCCAGTACAGGTCTCCTTTTAGGTTGTTGCTTTTTAGCAGTATCTACTGCTGCTTTTGTTTTTTCCGCAGATGGTTTTTTCTTTGATACTTCTTTAGCATCAATCTCTGCTTTTACTTGTGCATAAGATTTGGCACCTTTTTTAGCACGTCTTGCCGACCTCTCTTCAGTGAGGTATGCATCAGCAGATAGACCTTCTACAAAACTTACAAATTGGTCAAGACCCAATTCTTCAATAAGGATATCTACGCCATCATCATTAATACCTTCCTTGAAGAGATATTCTGCGGCGATGTCTGCTAATACTTCTTCCTTTTTAGTTTTGCTACCCCAGTTCTTAGCACCTTTTTTACGGCACTTAACTAAAGCACCTGATGCATATGCAGAAGGCCATACAGAATAACGAGACTTGACCTTATGATAGCAAGCATCCTTTTCTCCTGCTCCCTCTTCTACTTCTTCAAGTCCAGGACAACACTTTTTACCATGAACTCCACAGTCTGTCCCTTTTGCAGTTTGAGCACACTCGGTCTCTTCAAATCTTGCTTTGGCCTTTACTTTTTTACCATCGGGTCCAGGTACATACTCGCCAGTGTCAGAACTTTTCATGTCACTGCTGTTTACAATGCCATCAACATTTGAATCAACTCTCTTGACTGCATTACTGGTAAGTTTTTTTAGATTCCCACCACCAATAGTGGTCTCATCTTTTGATTCTTTTTGTACCCTTACAATAGGTGAATTGTGAGGAGCATACTGACTAGGAAGATCAGTTCTCTGGAAGCGAGTTACTACTCCACCAGGATATACTTTTTCAATTTCTCTTTGAACATCTTCTCTTTTTGGCATAGATGCTTGAGGGAAGAACATCTTCATCATAAGAGATCTACCTCTCCACATGACAATAACTGCTAACAAGTTACCATACTCTGCTGGAAGTCTTGTTGCTTCATCAACCTGAACTTCTTCCTTTGTTGTTGCTTTAGCGGATTTGAAGTTACGAGACATCTGCATTGATGCTTTTTCTGTGCATTTGCTCTCTTAGAACCTGGTTCGGTCTTTTCAAGATCATCAGACTTTTGCATTGCACGACGACCAGGAGACATACGTGCTTTTTCATCACCACTCAATACTCTCTTATTAGTAGGAGATGGGGACTGATACATTCCCTGATACTTCTCATCAACTTTCACTTCTTCCTCCTTAGCCATCTTCGATATTCTGTGTTTCCGTTTCAAGTTTGCCTTACGATACATCAGGTCTTCTCTGCTACCTGCATCCATCGTACCTTGAGACTTAGGCTTGGTCTTGCCACCAACATCGGGTTGCATCCCAGGATTTGCTGCCTTGACTCTACGTCCATGAGTGAATTCAGCACCACTCATTTTAGAAGTGCCAGAAATCATCTTGCCAGCATCGGAACGTGAGTCAGCATACTGTTTGTCAGACTGACCGTGCTTACCTTTATATCCCTCTTCTTGCATTGCTTTGAAAGCATCAGAAAGAGAATTTACAACATCCCATCCTTGCTGCTTCTCTTCAAAGTGAGGGTTCTTCATTTGAGGACCCTTAGCAAGTTCTTTGCGTGCCTTCTCATTGTTCTTCTGACGCTTCTTCATATCAGGTTCCAGATATGAATCGTCCTTCTTCTTAACGATCTGCTCTAAGTATACCTTTGAGATATCTTCAGGTTTAATTAAGTCAACAACTTCCATGAACTTGTTGCCGAAGGCATCTTCAATAGAAAGAGATTCTCCCATTCCACCACCGCCGTCTCCGCCGCCGTTACCACCTTCGCCACCTTCTACTGGTTTATCAATACCAACTTCTTCTGGTTCGCGACCACCGCCGCCGTAGCGTGCAGTCATCTTTAATCCTTCAGGAATTTTTTTACACTTCTTATCTGTATAGCAATAATACATTCCTTTGCCACACTTCTCTTCACCAAGAATAATATCAACTAGTTTTAATCCAGGAATAATCTCTTCTTGCTGACCCTGCTTAAGGTTGGGAAGACCAACTCTGCCACTAGGAGTCAACTTTTTTTTAGCAACTTCCCTTTCATTCGGATTAGTAGATTTTTGCATATTATTAATCTTTGCCTGCTTTTTTACAGCTTTATGATTTGTAGGATTTATATCGAAACTTGCCATTTCCTAGAAAACAGTTTTTTTCTATTTATCTTCTTCAATATTTTTAGTTTGCGCCTTAATCATTTTAGATAACTCTGCAGTAGATCCAAAGAACATTGCATTGTTAGTTACATTTGTTGGACCTTTTTCGTCAGCGTCTAAATCCTTTACCTTTTTTTGTAGATCAATTAACTTATCGGTTGCATCTGCAACGTTCTTAATTAATTGTCCGACAACTTCAAATTGCCTTGCTTGTCCACTATCTTGCGCGAGTTCCAACGCAGTATCCAACGCTTCTTGTCCCTTTTCAATGATGGAATAGAGATTACCTCTCGTATATTCATAATCTTTAGTTACATCCTCAGATTCGGAAGGTTTTCTTATCTCCTTCCTTTGTTTTTCTGGTTTTACAATTTCTGCTTCCACATCAAATGTATCGTTGAGATCCTTAAACTTTTCATTCATACTAATTACCATCAAATCCAAAATCATCACCAGCTTCAATTGATGAATTGTCGGCAGCAGTGATTAGAAGAACACCAGTACCTTCAACATGTTCAACAGAACTAGTTCTATACACTCCGCGATCAACTGTCAATTCTCCATCATTTTTACTCGTAACATACATTGTCTCATCATCAATAGTAATATATGATTTTACTGGAATATTTTGATCGTCATCAACCTTTAACAAAGAACTCACAGAACTAAGGTCTTCTGCAATATTTGTGATAGCATTACCATTGTATGCTTTTGTTGCTCTTGGTGTTGTATATGTGATAGATCTTGTTGCTTCTGGACTTGGAGTTCCAGCACCCAAACCAACAGATACTCTGGTAATAATATCCTTGCTGCTGGATGGAACTGGACCAAACAAGAATGTTTTTGCAGTAAACTTTAAGGTGTATAATAAAACTCTTCTAGAAGCATAATCCCCTTCATAATTATCTTGGAATGATACATTCTCCAATGTAATTGGAATATCTCTAGATTCTCCAATAGATTCAATCAAGTCAATTGTTAGATTAAAATTTGGTTGAAAATATGGTAATATTTGCTCCACAATTTGAAGAGCATCATCATTTAATAATGTCATAATATTCAACTCAAATTCCATATTATATGGAACAGGAAAGAACATTTTTTTAATATCTTTCTTATCTACTCTAGGTGCTACAGCGTATGCTTGAGTAGTTGCTAACTTACGTCCATTATCATAAGATACTCCAGTAAACTCAAACGACATTCTGGGTAAACTGATTTGAATTGGTTTATTCAGATCAGGTTGTTGTTCAATTCTTGCTAAAAACTTTTGGGTAGGTCCATAAGCAAGTGGAACCTTAATAATCTCATTACCATCTCTATTGATTTCTATACCGTTGAACAGAGTTCCAAAAGCAATCACCGTCTTCCTAAAAATTTGATGATAAAAATGATCAAACATGGTTTATCTCCTACGGGCTGCCAAATGGATTACTTTCACTAAAGTCAAGAATAGAATCTGCTTCCAGTTCAATAGTATTGTTCTGTGCGTAACTATCTTCTGGAATGTTAAACTTATTTAGGTCAATATTTGCGTAAGCAGCACCACTAGCTTGACCAACTATTGCTTCACCAGTATTAAAGGTTCCTACAATATCTTTTAATTTGAGAATTTTAGTTACAGAATTCCAGGAGTTGACTCGTGCAGTTGCACTACTTGCGGCACCAACAACATCTTCATTAGTTAGATATGTACCATAACCAACTGTATTTTGTGGTCCAGCAATTCTAATCTCAGGAACTGATTCAAAGTATCCACCAGCATCTTCAATTATAAGTTCACTAATTGTTCCAAGACCAGATAGTCTTGCAGTGATTTTTGCATCAATTGTTGTACTTGCAATGCCAGGTGCAACAACAGTAACATTTGGAATACCAATATATCCACTACCCCCACTTGTTATCGTTACAATACCGATCGCAGCGTCAGATATTTGAGCAATTGCATAGGCACCAGATCCGTCTCCACCATGGAAAGTAACTCTTGGAATTGCAGTATACCCAAATCCAGGATCAGCAAGAGTAACTTGTTGTACCCTAAGATTGTCTGGACTTGTATCGCATAGATCAATAATTCCACCAATCATTGATGCAATACCTACCGCAGTTCTACCTGATGTTGGAGCGGAACTAATTGCAACTCTAGGTATACTAGTGTAACCAGATCCTCTCCTACTTACAATAATTCTTCTTACAGCACCATCATTTAGTGTTGTAATTGCAGTTGCTGTAGATCCAACTCCAACCATATTAAAGGTTTGAATGTAACCAGCATCTTGAGTATTATCATCAATTTCAGAGATACCAGTATCAATCTCTTCATCATTGTATGCAAAGAGTTCTAATCTAAGTTCATAAACATAATTCTTTTGTAACTGCCAGAAGGGTTTTTCATGTTCGACATATTTGATTTCAAATAATCTATCTCCAAGAGGGAAGTATATGAGATCTCCTTCTTTTGGTCTAGATGTGAGTTTTGATTTATCTATTACTGCTGCTTGTTGTTCAACAACAGATTCATATCTTTCTTTTGATATAATTATTGTTAAATCGTCAACTTCTTGTACACCAAACTTAGATAGTAAAGTTCCAGCACCACTAAATCCATCATATGTATCTACATATGCTTCAAGAGGAATTGCAGCAGAAAACTCAGATCTAGATACTTCTTCCATTACAGTTTTTTCATTCTGGAAGATTCTTGGAAGATAATAAACTTCCACTCCGAACATTTTAAGTTGCTCGTTTACTAGATCTTGAACTAAATTTTGCTCTCCAGAAGAACCGTGGAGAAAGAATGGATTTAACGCCATATTATTATCCGATCATGTCTAATGGGGGAAGTTCATAAGTAGAAGACATCTTATCCATTAATGCGCTTAATTCAGTTACGCCATCATCATATATTTGTCTTCCATTTAACTCTGTTCCACCAGGGAGTTTTACTCCTTGGAATTTTATTAAATTTTGTCCCCACTGCTTCTTCAAAGCAGCGGTTACATATTTCTTAAGGAAAGAATCATTCCATACTCCAGTAGAGTCATCTGGATCAAGAAGTCTGTAGCAATCAATGACTAAGATATTTCCAACATCTACGGCGGACCAGTCCATATCTACGTATAGTCTGTCCTGTCTTTGATTAAATCTTATTTGTTTTTGTGTGTTTAATAAAAAATCAATATCAGATAATTGCCTCTTAACCATAGAATATGTTAAGAGTTCAAGTGAACTAAAATGATAAAGATCATTTAAGAATAACTGATACTTTATATTAAACATTCCAGCGGAGATACTACTAGATCCCTCCATTTGGAATACTTTAGTGATACCAATAATTTGAGGTGGAACAGGTATAAAGTTCTCAGTTTCATAGAAGTTGAACGTAGTTGGTGTTCCGCCAACTTTTGCCGTTACTTGAGTTGATGCAATACCAACTCCCCCTACTTGGGATCTTGCCCTATCAATGTCTTCTTGAGTTATTACATATTTTAAAAATGTTTGAACTACGCCATCAAAATGACGCTCATGGAAAAACTGTAAAGAATCATCAATAATATCATCAACTTGCTCTTCAGCAACATTGATCTCCAGCACAGGAGCACCTAGTTGCCTCTTTGCGTAGTCAATCAGTCCTTGTCTGCTTGCTGGAGTTGCCATCTTACTTGTCCTTGTTTACTAACTGAATAAGAAGATCCTTGATTTCACTAACATCATTTTCTAATTTGTCAAGTCTTTCTTTTTCTTTACCCTTCGCTATTCTAAGATTTTTATATGTGTCATAGCCATTCCTATCTCGATTCACAATCGCATTTGTTTGTGAATCTCTGACAAGAAAGCTATGACCTTCAACTTTAAGATACCTATTGTCCATATTATGCAAGTGCAATAACTCTAAGATCTCTGATTCTTGGCGGGTACGCCTGGTTTGTTGAGGTTCCTACAAGTTTAATAGTAAAGTATTTAAACTCTGGTAGAGTATCTATACTGAACTCAAAATCTTTGTAGATTAAGTTATCACTGTCAGATGCTAAAACATCTGTTTTGGAAACTTTTTTATTTGGCAAACCATTACTTTCTGCAAAGTCTAGAATTTTACCATTTACATCCAAGTTGGTATAACCAGGGAATGGGTAGTAAAGTGGTTCTATTTCTGGAGAATTGCTAATAGAATAGAACGCTCTGATGTCATTGTAAGTATTGACATATCCTGCAAGAAGCACCTTAATAGATGTTGCTGGATTTTCTAGTTCTACTGGTTTATTTGCATAAATGAATGCGGTTGGATCCTCATTCAGACTTGCAGTCCTTGGGTCATTTTTATAATCCGTAATAGGAGAATTTACTCTATTAGAGATCATAACCATGCCAACCCGATCAAGGTCAATAACTGGAGATACATTGCTATTTGCGGTAGACAATGTAAATGTCAGTTCCATAGATTTATTACCAGGAAGACTATTGAGTTGTGCAAGCTCATTGACCCTAGAAGCAACCATTCTAGGTTCTGGAAGATAAGTGTCCTCATCGAGATTGATAGTAGTCTTCTCAGTCTCAACGAATGAGATTTCATTACCATCTACACTAGTTGCTGAAATACCCTTCAGTTCTGCTGATATGGTTGTTCCTGGAAGAGCCATAGTTTGAACAATAGGTCTCACCGCTTCATATTGAATATTCTGTGTTGCGAAGATTAAATCTCCACCACTAGATTTAGCAGAATTAATATAGAGTTTGTTGAGACCAGATCCAGAATTTCTATCAATACCGTTAATTGCAGTATTGACTCTAATATAATAAGAATCAAGAGTAATTGATCTATTAACAAGAGCATCTTGCAGAGTATGATCAGTATTGATTCTTCTCAGAGAGATACCATTGTTCTCATACTTCTGAATGGAAGTTTTTATTGGATAGGTAAATGTTCTTGTGTTATCAATACCTCTAGTAATTCCAATTAACTGACCTGCAGCAACACCAGTGTACGAGATGATCTCGTCATCAAGAAGTACATAACCTGGATTAGTAGCTGCAACAGATACATTCTCAAAAGTATCGTAACTAATAGTACTTGCAATACTGATTGGTCCCGAATCTGAGTTTGTATACTCTGCAGTAAGATTGGTTGCTTTAATATCACCCCTAACACCAGTAATGTTTACAGTATTAAGTGTAGAATGCATACCATGGTTTTTATGATTAACCTTGATATGAAGACCATCTTCTGCAAGAGTTGCAAGTTCAAAATCATCAACTCTTATATTACCACCAGAAATAGCAGTCAGAGTTGTAATTCCTGTACTTGGACTTACAAATTGTAACGGTTTAGCGGAGTTAATTTCAAATTCGCCCTGGACATTATCAATGATTAATTCGTTGATACCAGTTACATTTCCAAGAGATAGTTGAAGATTTCTTCCTAACTGATCGTTACCGAAGTTACCAACAGTAAATACATCACCAACTTGATAACCAGAACCACCAGTATTAATTGTTGCTCCAATAGCAACACCATTAGTAGATCCTTGAGCACCAATTGTAATATCAGCAGTGGCATTTCTACCATTACCACTAAATGTTACGAGTGGTACATTTGCAAAGGTAAATTGATTTCCATCAGATGGAGTATATCCAATACCTGCGTTGATAATTGTCAGATCTCCTGTTGCAGATCCGCCAGCACCAACATAATCACCAATTACATTAGCGTTCTCCTGAATAATACTATTACCAACCACCAAACTAGATGTATTGATAATATCATTACCTGTAAGGATTATTCTCTTGGACTCAAATTCAAGCGCATCTTGAACGAGGTTTGCAATCTGACTGTTACCCTTATCAAGTTCTGGATTAAAGAATGATATGGTAGCACTCTCATCAAAACCTGCAGTGTAAAGACTAAACTTAAGATCCTCATATTGAGAAGCATTCCAAGTAGATCCATTCTGAGACTTGAACAAAGAACCTAGGTGCGGTTGTGCGGACACAAGAACCTGTCTAGATTCTGCTTGAAGCAGAGTACTAATGTCAACTTCACCCATTCTGGAAATCCAGACGGTATATTCGTTAGACTGTGACAGAAGAACAACACAGTGCTCTGTTCCACCATTCAAGTAAACTGGTGCGGGGAATACTACAGTTGTAGGAACCGTTGCATCAAAGGACTCTTCAATTTGATCAGATTCGAGAATTACTTCTCCAAACGGATAAATTTCATTTGATGGATATCCATTAACCATTGGTCTCAGTTGTACTGTGACAGATAAAAGCGGATCCTTCGTTCTGAAGAATACTTCAATTTCTGTTACAAATGCACCTGGATCATCCACAATCGTAAATGATTGTGCCAAGGGATCTTTACCTCTTCTGGGCGGTCTTGGGGGACGTGGCGGACGAGGTGGTCTCGGAGGACGCGGGGGTCTTGGAGGACGTGGTGGAGGCGCTGGACGTGGCCGCGGTGCTGGTCTAGGTCTTACCGCAGGGCGAGGAGGTGCCGAAGGTCTTGGCCTTGGTGGCGGTGGTGGTGGCGGTGGTGGCGGTGGCGGCGGCGGTAAGACCCTAACGCTAGTACTAGTACTATTAGTAATTGCAGTGGTTACCTGTACATCAGTCGCTGGTCTAGCTTCAGCTGTTGTTCTTCTTTCAAATCTTGGTTTTCTTGTAGATCTAATAGTTTCTTGAACATTATTGAGAGTACCTGAAGCAAAGTATGCTTCTTCTCCGCTAGTATCTGTAAGACCACCGATAGTGCTATTTACAGAACTACTCGTAAGTCTAAAGACTTTTGTACCAACCTCAAAGGTTGGGTTTGTTGGATTATTTGGATTAGGAATAAAGAATGTTCCAATAACAGTTCCAATTTTGTCAGTAACTAACTTAACGTCGGTAACTTCTGCTTCACCACTAGCACCTCTGAGGCGCATACCCGTTCTTATCCAACCAAAATAACGTGATTGATTACTTTCTGAGAGAGTTCTAGTATCTACATTAAGAATAACTGAAGAACTAGAATAATTCTGAGGAATCGTATAGTTCTCATCATATGGACTTAGTGTGTAGGTATCAGTAGGTGCATTAATTGGACCATACTTGTGGTTAGACTGAGCAACTCGGAATGAAATTGTGGGAGATGCCCCACCAACAGTGGGGGTTGCACTAGTTGACATAGAACCAGTTACAGTTTCACCAACAGTGAAAGTTCCACTGATCATTCTAATTTCAACTAGTTTTGGAACAACAAATCCATTTACATTAACACCATCAAAGAATCCATAAACTCTAGTTCTTGGTTTAAACTTTCTGCCAGTAAATTCAACATTACGTGATCTCATAAATGCGACCACATCAGAACTTACAACCCTATCACCTTCATTGATGGTCTCAGTTTGTTCAGAAACTCTAAGTCTCTCTCCACTTCTGTTCTCAGTACCAGTCCTAGTTGTTGTTGTTACGGCAGTAGTTCTTAACTGATTAGTTGTAGTAATCGTTCTACCACGCTGTACCGAACTACTTCCAGTCGTAACTGTGGATCTTGCTGTGGTAGCAGACGATCCCGTCCAGGTTGCTGCCCAAGCACCCCAACGTACAGGTCCTAAACCAGTTTGTGCATCATAGCCTGCAAACTCAAGTTGAAGTCTTGATTGAGTATAATCATCAACATTGATTCTCTGTGGTGCCAATCTTACTTGGTCAATCCAGATATCAGAAGTTGGGAAGAGTTCAATATTACCTGAGTAAGTTGTAACTAGATATGGGGTTACATTTTCAACTCTAGTAGCAAATGGATTTTGAATCTCAAGACCATCAACATAGTTGATAGTGATTACTTGTCCCGTTCTTCTATAGTTAGAACCTACAATGTCAGTTACAAATGCGGGACTTACGTTTGGATTTGCAGTAGTTCCAATACCAATCAAAGATCTAGAACCAATCAACATATCAACTTCAGTTGTGAAGTGTGATGGTCTTAGTTCAGTATTAACTGGGTCAATAGCATTAGTAATATTACCTGCTTTGAGTTGATTCTGAGTACTTGTAAAGTTGTCAACAAAAATACCCGATTTAAATCTAGTCAGACCACTTTCATCTGGAATAATCAATGCTTCAGTCTTTGATTCAAGCAGAGACAATGCAGTATAATACTCAAGATTTTTAATTCTATCTTCCAGAATTGCAATATCTTGCATTCTGTATCTCTTATGTGACTTCAGAGAAATGCTAACATTTTCTGAATTACATAAGTATGGTGGAAGATTAATAGTAGCAACTTCCAGAGCATTGTCGATTGGAAGAGGTGGAAGTGGAGATTCGCCAGGAACACCCTTCAATAATTGGAATCCGCCATCTGGATTAAAGTAAATTTTATCAATCCTTGGTAGATAGTGTCCGTAGGTAATTAAGATAGACTCATCAGATGCAAGAATATTCTTGGCCGAGTTTGTCCCATCTTCAAAATTACGAGAATTAAATTCAAACGGAGATGTTGTAGTAGAATCTGGATTAAATTGCCTTACTCTTGGTCTAATATCAAGAACATCAGATAATCTTGTATTATCTCTAAGGAGAGGAAGGTCACAATAATCAAATTGATCGTAAGAAGATATTGTTGTCAGATCACCTTCAGTCGAGTCATTATACTCTGCAGACTCAAATATAACTCTTAACTGCCTTCTAGGTGCTTTAGAAGATGGTTTTCTTATCAGTCTTGAGTAGTCAACAATAGTCTCTCTATGACCAGAGTCTAATGTATATCTACTGAGAATATTTTCATCACCTAGATCAAAATTATTAATTGTTCCTGTAACGCCAGTAGTCTCTGTAAGAACAGATTCTCCAATCTCAAAACGAAGATCATTAAGATATACTAGACCTGCAGAGGAAGAGTTTGGTTTTTCAATGAATAGACCAATAGCACCACTAGTTTGTCCGACAATTTCCTCACCAATGATAAAGTCATCAGTTTTTCCTGTAGGACCATTAAGATTGAACAACGTAATGGTGGGTATAGTTGGTTGCCCGTTGTCATCTGCCTCAAACACTGCATAGACTTTAATTACGTCTGGTTCAAGAAGGCAAATTTCTTTATCTTGAACTCTAAGACCATAACCATACGAACCATAGGTAAGACCATCATTTAAAGTCGTTGATCCAATACCAGATGAAGATAATTTGGACTTGTTAACAATAATTGAATTTGTTTTAATTGAATTTTTGACTTTATTAGTTACGTTGGTCTTCTTGAGTGTTGCAATTAAGCGTCCAGAACCAGTAACATCAAGACCAAAAATTCTTAACTCTCTTCCACCATTTGTATATCTAAATTTATCTGCAGTTAATTCTTCAAATCCACCCTGACTATTAATTAGCACATAACGCTCTTCATCATATGCGAGGAAGGTCTCATTATCTCCTGCTTGAATAGTATTAGTTGCATTTGCAGTAATAGTTACATTAAACTCTTTCTTGATAGAAATAGTTGATTTAGTAAGATCTACTGAAGAGACAAACTCTTTTGGCAAAGGAGTGTATAGAGTATTGTCTGTTGATGATTGGAATTTTGTTCCGATGATCTGAAAGTCTGTGGGATTAATGCTTGAGGTTGGCAAACCGCCGTCATTAATAAGCGATACTGTAGTAATGCCAGAAATAATAATATTATTAGAGTCAGTAACACTGTCAACTTTCGCATAAGTTTTAATTGAGGTACTTCCAAGTAAACTATTTGTAAACGATACTAGATCTCCAGATCTAACAAGATTTGTGAATACTTGGTCCGAAGAAGTTACTGTAGATATCCCTGGAGCAGATCCAGACTTCGGTGAAATGGTAATACCATTATAGTCTACTTTAGAATACTGTTTAACATCAGAGTTAAAAGTCTGTCCAACACCAACGCTACTGTGGATTGATTTTACATCAGCAACACTATATTCTATAACTGAAGTTGAAATTCTTCCATCATCAACACCATTAAATGTGAGTTTCTCTCCTTTAAGAAAAGATCCTTTAGTACCATATGCAGTTACAATACCAATAGCGGTATCATATCGCAAGTGTGCGGTAGCACCACTAGACTTACCTACAATATAGGTTGGTACAGTTAATGTTGATGCTTGATTGAGACTAATCTCAGTATAGGGTTGAATATCATATAAGGTAATATCCCACTCATTGATATCGGATGCTACAGATGAGTATGATCCAGACTCCAGCGCATAGTCATATACACGAGCTACACCGATTTCTTTACCAGCAACGGTAGTACTTGTTACACCAATTCTAGAATCTCTAAGACTAATATTTGATGATGTACTAAAACCAATTCTAGGGGCACCAAAAGTTCGATTAAGAGTTAAAGTAGGTCCAGTAAAGTAATTGACTGCCTGTTCTTTTAATGTTTTAATAGATCTAGTTTTAGGGAAATCTAGATAATGAACTGTACCCGAATCTACCTCAAAACCACGAATAAATGCTTTACCTGGGGAGATCTTGTATGTTCCTAAATCAGCACTAGGAATATTACTATTATACGTTAACTGCTCTTTTGAGAAGATACCATTATTACCTTTACGATCATCAAGAGACTCTCTAGAATGAATAGAAAATGGTTTTACATAGAAGTCGCCAGACTGATCATAGGTTCTCCTTGCAAGCTCTTCTGCTATCTCATTATATTGTGATCTATCTTGTATATGCTGTAAATCACCGTCTCTAATCAGCATTAACTGAACAAAGTTCTCACTTTTATCAGACTCTAAAGGTTTCTTTGCAAGTACAGCACTTATTTTAAGTCTATCCGCACCTGGTGCAGCATAATTGTTAAAACCCTTTGCGTTATCTGTAAGAGTATTATCTTGATTTGATGAGATTACTTCCTCAAAAATTTCAAGACCAATCCTATACGATGGATCCGATTTATGAGCATCTAGAATTAAAGTTTGTGAAGGAACCCTTACAAACGTTCCCCGAAGAAAATATACACCTTCTGTCAAAAATACTGCAGAACCAATAGAAGTTGACTTAATTGGGGCAGTATTTGCAAATCCCTGACCACTCTGGAAGTTTACAATAGAAGTGGAAAGATTATCCTCTAAAAGGAGAGTCTCGTCATCGTCAAAAATATCTTTACCTTCATTACCTGCACCAACATAACTTACAAAGAAAGTATAATAACCCCGTTCGGATGATTCAATTCCAGCAAAAAAGACAATTTTTGCAAGTACATTGGAGTTTTGACCTCTAATGTATACATTTACTAGATCATCTGCGTAGTTATCAATAGGAATACCAAGATACTCTGGTTCCACCTCTACAGCAAAGAGTGTATTGTTATAGTTAATTTGTCCTGGTATGACAATAGAACCCTCTTTAAATAAGTGGGTTCCAACCTGTTCAACTTGATCTTGAAGAACTGCTTGAAGTGAAGTTAACTCTCTGGCCTGAACTGGCAGACCTGGTTTAAATAATACTCTGTAGTAATTCTTTTCTGCATCAAAATCATCAAAATAAGGAGATACGTTGAGATTAGTTTCTTGTGGCATAATCCTTTAGAATTGCAAAATAACTTTGATATCTTCTCTTTGATTTACCGACCTAGTAATGGAAGGTCTATTATCAATATAAAGTATGGTTCCAGAATATTTTTCTGCTTCTGGATCTGCGACACCCTTAATATAAGTTTGTCCCAGGTAGTAGGTTCTATTATTTATCACGGTACTAATACCTGGATTTGTGTCTGTTCCAAATCCCTCATCAATGAATAATTCCTTACTTCCACCAACAATTTTTAATGAACCTCCTCCCTGGAGAGTGGCAGAAAATAAATTTTGATCATAACCAAATTCGGGATTTGATTTTTGAGTCCCATCAGTATTGAATCCGACAAGAGATCTATCTTGCCAGTACCTTAAGACACCAGTTTGAGAATCATATGAGATAACCCTGCCAGTAGCAGTAACTCCTGTACCAATTGTCTGCTTAATTAAAGAATTTGCTTCAAATGTAGTTGTTTTAAAATCATCTTGATTTGGTGATTGTCCTTTGAGGACAAGACCATATAATGCGCTTGCTCTATCCTCAGACAAGACTGCATTTGATTTAAATCCCTTTGGATTTTCTACAATACCAATTCTTGCGATAGATGCTCCAGTAACAAAATCTGGATTTTGATCATCATTTTCAATTCTAGAGTAAATTAGAACATTAGTTGATCCAAGTTCAGAGTATATATCTGCCCCATGACCACCTGGTGGAGGAATAATTATATCAAAAATGGGTGTTGTTGATCCAGTTGGAACGTTGCCAGCAACCAAGTCAACACTACCATATGTGTACCCAGAACCACCATTAGATACGGTAATTGATTCTACTTTTGAATCATTATTGACGACAATAGTGCATTCTGCATTATTACCATCTCCTTTAATTGGGACTCTAGAATATGTAGAGTTTGGAGGACCAACAAGGAAACCTCTATTTCTAACAGTGACAGTTTTTAACTGTCCACTTGTAACTGCATTAGTTCTAACCGTAGAGTAATCTGTATTAGTCTCCCAATCAACAGGAAGTGGAATAAAGTTTAGAGAGTCAAATTTAATTACATCACTAGGACTAATCGTGTAAAGATACTTCCAAATATATCCATCACCACTAGTACCCGCAGATCTTGGTTCTAAATCGGTAAACTTTGGTTCATCTAGAGAAGGTTTTCCATTAGGATTCTCTGGATCAATTCCATTATTTAAACAAATATATACTCGGAACTCACTATTTAAAATATAATAGTTCGACGCATATAAACTTGTTTTGTTTGATGGTTTTGATAAGTTATTACGATTTACATCATGACGATACATATCGTAAATGGTTGCAGATGCCCACTGAATCTTTCTTACGACTGGTCTGATATCATCGGCAGAAATCTTTTTGAGTGCCACCATAGTATCCCAATATGTATTGGAATCGTCAAAGCAATCTCTTGGGGAGGGTGGGGTGGTATCCCATGATGAAGAAACTTCTGAGGCATTAGGTAGTCCAATAAACGTATAATACGAATTATTGGCGTCCCTAATTTTCTCAATAAAGTTCCTAGCGTTTTTAACCCTCAATAAATCAGTTATAATTGCTGCCATTTTTGGAAGAACTTTTTCTATAATCTATTTATTAGGAAATATAACCAAGATATTTGAGTGGATTTTTACGTCTCAATATTGGATTGGTTGTAATACCAGATTGAGATCCATTATGTCCCGCAACCCAGTTCTTGGGTCCAATCCTTACAGGAAGACCAATTTTACCCCATGTATAGTATCCATAGAGTGAAGTTGTAGCAACACCAACTACGTTATTTGATCCAGCACTTTGGAGGGATACAATAACTGATGTTACTGTTGTTCCAAAACCAACTGTTGTTCCAAGTCCATTCAGACCTGCAGGAACTACTGACTGTTTCGTATAGTAGTCAATACATTCATAAGTCATGTCCCCATGAAGTGTTGATATTCCAATTACAGAACCATCAGCACTAAGAGAAGTTTGACCAGCACTTACAAAGTTAGTTTGTCTAAGGTTAAATAAATCTCCAGTTGTAATTCCAGGGAGAGTTATATTTAATCCACGCCTCATATCAGAATCCATTGGGATATATAAGTCAAAGACTACTCCCATACTGGTTCCTGCACCAATAGCAGTTGTACCGACACCGACGACTAATCCATAGTCACCCTCATATGTTACAAATCGACATTCCTCAAGACCTCTATCTGGTGTAGCAATCAGTACTGGAGGTGGATCAATTGATGTGATAGTAAATTTAATTGGAGAAGAAAGTGCAAACTGCCTAGATGTTGTTGCAAGACCCACATTATCATAGGTATCAACAATCAAAGTTTCTCCAACTTGATAATTTGCACCACCTTCTATTACACTAACTGCAGCAACTTCAAAATTGATTGGGCTAATTTCAATGTCAGCAACAGCACCCACACCCACACCAGAGGTACTCTTAAGTTTTGCTCCTCTGAATACATTATTAGAACCATCAATTGGTGGAAATCCAGAACCCTGTTGCTGAACTGTTAGAGAATCAAGAGGACCGTAATAGTAATTTGACCCACCAGCACCTACTGATACTGAGATTAAAGATCCACCAGCACCAACAACTGCTCCACCAGTTGCTTGGGTACCACCTGGATATGGAGATGCAATAGTTACTTCAGGTGCAGACGTATAACCATATCCTGGATTTGTGAGAATAATATTTGCAATAGATCCTCCTGCACCAATAACTGCTCTTGCAGTTGCAGATATTACATTATCTTGAGATATAATCTCTACCTCAGACCTTTCATCTGTGGCGATTCCTTCAAATGGATTATCAAATAATGGTCTAACATCATACACATATACTGAACTATCTCCAACACCAATATTACTAATAATATTTGTGCTTGGATTAACTATTGGTTCATAGTAAACTCTATCTTTACCAATGTAAACATTATCAATAATTTTATCAACTTGTTGCTTAGACCAAGAAAGTGGTCTCTCAAATAGTTCATCTAGTGTTACACCTTGACCAGCATAGTTATTTGTAATAACTTTATCTGCTGCCTTAATTTCCATTACGAGTCTAGGATCTTCAATAAATGTAGCATCTTGGTTACTATAAAGTTGAACCTCGTCACCAACTTTAACACTAGGAAGAACATCCACTGTGCGAACGTCAATATCTTGAGTACCAGTGTACATAAAGATTTTTGCTTTATCACCTTCTGTTGTAAATCCAGCAATACCACCTTTAGGTGCTTCTGTGAATCTAATAGTGCTACCACCAGTAAACTGATAACCTTCTCCAGGAGTCTGGAGAATGTCGTTAACAAATACCAGAAGATTAGATTGGAGATTAATACCAGAGTTTGATTTTGCGAAGAATGAAATGCTGTCTCCGTTTACAGATAGTGGGAATAGTCTTCTTGCCCCGTTAAAGAATGGATCAACTTTGTCAAGAACGATAAACTCACCAACGTTCCAACCAGAGAATTTGGATGCGAATATTCTATCTACAGTTAATTCAAACTGAGAGTATGAACCAACACCAACAAATGTATGTTGATATTGTAAACTTGCTGGTGATGGACCAGCAAATACTGTGATACTGTCAGAAGTAAAGGAGGTAATACCTACCGACTTACCATAGATGTTTGTATCCTTATTTGCTCTTGGATATGCTTCAATGCTACGATAATTATCAAGAGAGCACTTGAACAACAGTGACTCATTGGCAAGTCGAATACTATTTGCAGTTGTTAAACTATGAGTTCCAATAGTGAGAACTGAAAGACCTGTCGCAGGATCATAAGTAGCATCCGTAACAGGATATTTAACAAGAGTACTAATACCAACAAATAAAGTGATTGTATTTGTTGTAGTAGTCGTAATACCAGTTACAATTCCAGCAATTGGGTCAGTTGCTTTTGGATAGTATGTAACAGTTGAACCTCCGTCCATACCACAAGTAAACGCAATTGTACTTGTTTCAATACCAACAGTGTTTGACGTTGTGTACGAGTGACCTGGAATAGTCAGAACAAGTTCTCCAGTAGAACCAGAATAAGTTGCTGTAGTTGGAGTAGTTGTGCCAATACCTGTTACGTTTACACTTCCTTCTTCGGCACTTACAAATGTATGTGGATAATCACCACCAGCAACAACAGGAAGAATCGCATTGGAGGTCTTTGTAGCAAATGTTTGAACTCCAACAGTTCCTCCAATCGCAACAGTCAATTTCTCGCCAGAACCATACCCGTATCCAAACTTATTAACTTCAAAGTTTAGAATTGTACTATCAAAACTTGGAACAAGATCAACAGTTGCTCCAGTACCAAATCCCACATTGTCTTGTGAATAAATTAGGTCAATATTATCAAGTGGTAATGGTGGATCAATTAGGACATCAAGAGGAACTCTAACTTCACCACATCTCTTATATGAATGAGTATATGGTGATGGTCCAGAATTTATAATAAAAGTATAATCATCAACAATTTTAACTATACCTGTTCCATTTGCAGCAGGATCTTGACCCGTTGGTGAGTTATTAATTTGTCTAGGTGCTATAATAACCTCTTCGACAATACCGCCAGAACTGTAGAAAGTTGGGACGGTACTTACACCAACATTTACTTCAAATTCATTAATACTATTAATTCTGGTAACTTGTGTACCACAATAAGTTGGATCACTGACTCTTGGATAAGTATGAATTCCAACTCCTAGATCACAAGTAAATCCAAGTCCAGTAAGAGCAGTATCGGTGCCAATTTTAAGTTTGTGACCGAAGGTTAATGTTCCACCACTTACATAATAATGGGGGATAGTAGAAATTCCTGCATTAAATGTAAGCGTATACCAATTTGGTGAAGAAGAAATACTAAATGTGTCTCCAAGAGGAGAGTTTTGAGCATTTCCTGGGAAGATATTTGTTGTAATACCAGTTTGGACAACACCACCAGATACATATGCATGAGAGATTGAAGATATACCAACACTTACCGTAAATGAAGTTGTTGTTCCAACGCTATTGACATTGAAGAAATATCCTTGAGATCCATCTGGGAACTTAGTTGTAGTAAGTCCAGCGGTTACCTGCCCAGCATCATTCTCAACATAAGAGTGTTGGATAGTTGATATACCAACATATAATTCAAACTTATCAGATGCTATTACATTAGTAACAGAATACGTATATCCTTGAGTTCCATCTGGGAAGATGCTAGTGGTAACACCAGAACCTCCTGGACAAGAGAACTGAAGATTGTCAAGTCTAATATCACTACCAATCCCTATAATACCAGTAATAGGTTGAGAAGTAGTAACTGTAGACAAACCAGTAGCATTGTCATACTTGAACTGTGTAACCGTAAATGTCTGTCCATAACCAGTTGCTCCTCCAACGTTACAACTAAAAATAAGTTCTCTCATCTTAAAGTCATCGGATGCACTCAAACCATGATCTGTTGTGGTAAATACCGTTGCTAATCCCGTCGTGTTATCATATACAAAATCATAAACACCAAAAGTTTGACCATAACCAACACAGGATAATCCCAATCCAGCAAGACTAAAACTTCTTCCGATAGCAGTCATCGGAACAATTTTCATTGGTTCCAATGTTGTAATTGTTGCAAAACCAGTAAGATTGTCATAAGTGAAATCACTTACGGTAAACGTAGAGGTTCCAGTACTAACTGTCATGATACCAGTTGTATTGTCATACAGGGCGTTTGTAACGTCCACTGGTGGGTAGTAATCACAGGTGAATGCTGCACCTACAACTTGGACTTCATTACCCAACTGCAAGTGATGTCTGGTTAAAGTTGTAACTGTTGTTATACCAGTTGCAGAACTATATCCAATATTAGTTATTTCTCTAGGTTCATAGAAGATTTTAGTGCTAGTAATAGCAACACCAACAACATGACCATCAACAATAGTTGCAATACCAACATTAGTGATATTTGCTGCACCAAAACTTGCAGTTTGAATACCTACAGATACAGTTTGTAAACCAGATCTATAACCAGCACCAGAATTACCAATTGAAATGCTTTCAATTGTTCCTGTTGAAGATACTAAAGCAGTTGCACCAGCACCAATTAGGGGTTGGAATCCATATCCCGCATTAGAGGCAACACTAACAATGACTCCACCTTTTGGAATATTATTTACATTAATATCACTATGATTTTCTAGATCAGTAACTTCACCATTAAATCCAAGTTCTAATGCACCACCACCAGCTTCTAATTTGTAATCACCTACAATATTAGTAAGAACGTTACCAAGTCTTTGAGGACCTTGGAATATATCATCAATTAGAATGATTGTATTCTTTGCAGAAACATTATCAATATCGTTTCCTTTATATTTTAATGTAAATGATGTGGTTAGTCCGTTGAATTCGTTGGAAATATCATCATATACAAAGTTATTATCATATGCAGGTAAGAAACTTGTAGTGAATGCTTGACTAAGTGCGGATCTTAAGAAAATACGACCACTAAATCGAGAACTAGTAGTAAGTCCAGCGTAATCAACATCATTAGCATTTTGTGCTGTTGTTCCTAAACCTACAGGTATGTTGCCCCAGGGACCTTCAATAAAGTGAAGACTATTTCTGACAACACTATAGTTACCCGACTGTCTAGTCATAACATCAGAAGAACTATGAGATGCCTCAGTGCTTCCCATCCATGCTCTTCTAACTGTGAAGGTATTGCTAATATTATCAGATGCGGCAACAAGCATTACCTCATCATTTACTCTAAGAAGATCTCCACTAAAGATTGAGGTAACTCCAACAACATTGATTGTGGTTGATCCAATACCAACGCCTGCACTTAAAGCCGTAGTGACAGCAGTTCCCACCATTGGGGATTGAATAGTTCCATTAACCGTAATTAAGAGTCTATTGTTAGGTTCAATTGCTCTAAAGATATGTGTAGATCCTATACCCACACCAGTTAAACCAACACCAATGGGGTTAAAAAGAAGTGAATTTGTTGCTGAAATGGAAACTCTGATCTTCTGATTATCTTGTTTAATAACAAAGAATTGTGATGGTAATAATGTTGTGGTTCCAATTCCAACACCAAAGTCAGTTTCTTGAATTTGAATTGAATTTGCTGTATTATTTCCTGGGGGAATATATTCAATAAGTTCACCACTTACAAAGTAGTGATTTTTAACATTAATTGTTCCTTCTCCAATACCAATAAGAGAAGAGTCACTACCATTAAATTCAATTTCAAAAATAGGATTATTGTCGGAAAATAACTCAAATTCCCTCTGTTGACCATTAAATTGATCACTAAAGTCATCAATTGCCAAAACTCTATTACCAATAAACTCTTGATATTTTGCAAGGAAAGGTAAGTTGAATAGTATCTCATTAGATACTAATTTTCCACTAACATCGATACTTTTTTCTCGTCCAATATCAAAGTCTTTAATAGTGTTGACATCTACAATATTTGTTAAGTCTGAAATTGCAATAACAGTGTTTAAATCTTGAGAAGTTTGAATACCTGATATAGTTGGATCATAAGAATCAATCACTAACTCACTAAATTTTTTAAATCCTGCAGTGTGATTAAGATTACTTACAATTGGATTCCACTTATCAAATGTGATTGAAGATCTAACTGAGTATGAGAAATACTGATAATAATCATTATCATGAATTCTCTGGAAGAATCTATTCAGTTTACCTGTATCCCTTAACCAACCTTTCCTAGTAACACTATTAGAATCAATATTATACTTAGCACTAATACCATCAACAGTAGATATAAGACCCTTGTTTTGGGATGATTGACCAATGACTAGTCCATCAATACTAAATGGAATCTTAGACCTTACTCTTAGATACTCATTTCTAAGGTCATATGATTGAACAACTCCAACATTATCATTCTCATCAATAATAACCTCACCAGTTCTAAATGAATCTTTTTCCAATTCAATATCAAATTGGGGAAAGTATGATTCTGGAGTTACAGTACCAAAGGAATCAAAACTATCAAAGTTACCTGGGGATTCACCTGGCTTCAAATAATCTTCTAGGCTATATGTGATTGTTGGATTATCTCCAGTTAGGTCTGGATCTACTGCCGTTAAAACAAATAGAGCATACCCATAATCTGCAGAATTGTATCCTACGGGTTTGGATACTAGGGTATCAGTATTTGTATTCTCAACTATTACTTTATCCCCAACATTGAAGGGATAGGATTCGGCACTTGCAAAGGTAACTGCAAATCCAATTGTAACAACTTTAGTACTACTATCAAAAGCAATATTTTGAATTCTAACTCCATTCGGATTATTAACTGGAAGAATTTTTGGAGTTACATTATAAAGACCTGTGGTATTTCTTATAATTTCTACCTCAGTATCTCCAATCTGATATGCAAGAGAAACCTCATTATTGACCCTTCCAGTAAATCCATCAAGAACAACTAACTGTGGAGGAATAAAATAGTTGACACCTGGATTATTAATAGTAATCTGTTTGAACTTAGATAGTGGTTCAATCTTGTAAGTATATGGGAACTGTGCAATCGGACGCAATGTCTTATCTGGTGGATAATCAAATCCAATATCAGTCAGAACAACAGAGTTTACTTTACCAGCTGTAGTACTAACAGGTAAGAAGATTGCACCTGTTCCACCAGCACTAACAATCTTACTAACATTTGGTAAACTTCTATATCCACGTCCAATAGAGTCTAATGCTACTTTATCAACAGGACCAATGGCATTTAGTGAAGTTGTACTATATGCCAACTCGGCCTCATTACTTGGATAAAGAGTTCTCTCTGGAGTTTCTCTGAGAGTATAGTTAAAGGTATTAGATGTTATACCAGTGATATTTGTATTAAGATTATACTTACTAGAAATAATGGATAATTTATTAGAGTTTTTAATATTAAAATTGTCTCTAATGAGTCCCAACTTGTCTTCAGATGCTCCATTATATTCGATGGGAATCAAATTATAGAAGAGATTATTAGGAACAGAATCACCAATAATTAACTCCAGTTTTCCACCTGGTTGTCCAATAGTACCTGACGTTTTTACACTAAATGCGTTTACGTTTGTGGGAGCGGAACCACCAAGGAAGTCAAAAGTCTGAACTATTTTCTCACCATAGTAAAACTCATCAGTTAATTCTTCATTAGAGAATAATGAAAATGTGAACGCAGGCAATGAATTTGCAAGAAGAGTTTGGTCCGATAGATCAAAAATAAGTGTAGAATCCCTAACTCCACTTAATTCTGGGTTAATTAAACTCAAACTACCAAAAGACTGTGTACCAAGATCGATAATCTCAACGTCTTCATTTGAGGAGATTACTTCATAATAGTAATTTGATAAGCAGATTGTATTATCATCAAGTTTAATTACATGATAGATCGATGAGTTGGTTAATCCTTGAGGGGGAGATGATGAGTTGAAGATAACTTTCTCACCGTTTTTGAGTCCATGATTCGTAATATTGATGCTATTTCTTATGATATCAACATCAGAATCAATAAAACTTTTTGGGTTGACAACCATACGACGATTGATATCATCATACGCAATTGTTATTGATGTCTGGATACCAGAAGTTACATTAATAATAGTATTATCCCCATCAATCAAACCATGAGGAATCTTTGTTGTAACTGTCGCAGACTTTTTATATACATCAGCAATAATAGTTAGATCTTCATTTGTGGTAAAACTATGAATCTCTCCCCCACCATAATCACTAAAAGTGTATAATGCTAAGGATTCAGATCCAACACCAACAAATCCACCAGTGGATCCAATACCAACTTTTGCTGTAGAAATTCCAATGGAGTTGGCATCATATGCAGCAATATATAACTTTTGATTATTCACTAAAGACTGGGTAGTTCCTGCAATTCCTACAGTAAATGCTGATCCACCAGCACCAACATTATATGTGAGAAGATCATTAGTTTTAAATCCATGATTTGGAAGAAAAATTGTATTTAATCTTGGAGTAACAAGAGATTCTTGAGATGCCCCAGGATTACTAAGATAAAGAAGTCCAGATTCGTTATCAGATCTTACGACTGCAGATCCTTGAGTACTGTAATATGTGCTTCTAAGAGAACCTTGTTCTACTTGAGCACCCCAGACATATACTGTTGGAGCACTGTTTAATGTAAGGTTTTCTGTTCCCAAAGTGCCAATTTTTACCCTATGCCCACCAGCACTGGTAGATGCAATAAAAGAGTATCTCTTCCAATCTTTAGTTACTGTAACTTTTTGATTATGGAAGGTTAATCCATCGTCAAGAATAATATAAATTTCTTCGCCACCAGTATTTCCCCTTAAGAATACTGATACCATATAATTATCGGCAGAGAGACCTACAGATTCGTACTGAATACCGAATCCATCAGTATTACCAGTCGTAGAACCTAAAGATACTTTGGCTGCCTCTGTAGACCCGTCTGGAGCAGTTACATCGTAGAATACAACACTTCCTGTACCAACACCTACAGTATAGTAATTCCATTGAGTCGTAATACCAGCAGTTGTTGGATCAGAGTAGAGAAGAAGATTTTCTGTGGGTATAATAACAGACTCTTCTGGAGAAAAATAATATGTCCGATCTAACTTATAGTCGGTTGATGTGGAGAATCCAGTAGTTACAGTTAATTTTCTAGTCTGTTCAATAATATCAGAACCAGTGGTGTGAATACCACTAGTTCCATTAATTTCTCTTTGAACTCTTACTCTTCCGTCAAGAGTAGATATACTCAGTATTTTGACTAATTCTGAGTCAATCAAATATAAATCATTTGTTGATAGTGTTGGAAATGTTAGGTTGCCAGATACATTAAAGTATGTAACAATTCCCGTTGCTGCTGCATTGCCAACATCCCCAGAAAGAACCAGAGTATTTGTAGTTACCCCAATTGGATAATTACTTCCAAATTTAGTAGATAAAATATTGAGATTTTGAATTGATATTATATCACCATCTTTAAAATCATGAGACGTACTACCAAAACCAACGAATCTACCATCACTTTTAAATTGAGTGAACTGAACATTGTCTAATATAAATTCATTATATTGAATATTATCAACTGGTTTACCCCCTAATCGAGAGATTCTTGCATATGCTCCAGATCCACCAGTATTTGCGTTATCGAAGAAAATTTGGTCTGCTAGTGCATAATTATCTCCACGAGACACAATTGTCAAGTCTGTTACTTGACCAGCACTAGTATCCTCAATTTCAGTAAATCCTTGGGAGAACTCATCTGGTTGTAAGAATCCAGTATATCTGGTTCTTCTATTAAGAAGTCCCAAATGTCCAGTATATCTAATCCATCCACTCTGGTTTAAATCAAAAAATAGTGTATTTGATAATCTATCAAAATTATATTCAATTGGTTTTGACTTAAAGGAGTTTCCAACCATATATGGGAATACTGGTTTTTTATATCCATTCAGTGGTCCAGTTGATTCGGTAGTAGAGTTAATAGTTGAAAAATAAGCATAAATTCCGTCTGGAAATTCTGGAGTTTTGCAATATCTTCCATTATGAATATCTAAATCTCCATCTCCAACAAAGTTATAATCTTCTAAGAAAATTCCTGCTGGGAATTGGGCAGTATCTGGTCTATTTGTGCCCAAATCTAAACCATAACCAGATTCTATACGTTTAACTTCTCCACCTTCTTTATCTGCATATCCATATGGACCATAAATGGGATTACCATCATATGCCCAACCAATGATTGGTGAGTGGTACAATACAGTGTTTGTGTCACTCTCAATATCATCCCTATAGATCGTATCTCCAGCAATATTGATAGATGTTCCAAGAACTTTACGCCTAAACTCTCTACCAGGATATGCATGAACATATTGAAGACCCTTTTCTAACGTAAGAGCACTAGTAATAATGCCGTCGTCGGGGTTTAATTTTTCTGATTGTAAAATTCTTTCAACCAGATTAATTGACCAGGATTTAATATTTGCTCTAAATTGAGCACCAGAACCAGTTGGAATTACTTGTAAGGTAGTATCTACTTGGACATATCCAAATCCACCATCAATAATTTTAACTTCAGTAATACTTCCATCAACAATAATTGGTGTTAAAATTGCACCAGACCCTTCACCAAGGATTTTGATATCTGGAGGGGAGTTATATTCAATTCCACCATTATTAACAATAATGCCAATGATTACTCCAGCAGAAGATACAATGGCACTTAATTGAGCCATTGATCCACTAGACAAAGTGAATTCTGGTTGTCTGTTGTAATTTAATACATTTGGATCACCATATCTAAGACCAGTCTCCTTCATAGAGACTGATACTATGTTACCAGTAAATACTGGTTGAATTTGTGCAAAGAAATTCTGTCCAGCAGTTGTTGTTATTCCAATAGGTGCTTCAAGAGAGACTTTAATTGGTCTGTACTTAATATTATGTACACCCTGGCCACCATCAGTAAACTCAACAAATCTTTTATTACTATAATTGTAATCGGCAGGTAAAGTACTACCAATACCCACAGGTCTAGACTCTGCAATTTTAAAGGTATCTTTATCAATTACATTTACAAAATATTCTGAAGTAGAACTGATTCCCGTTGGTAAAGTTCCGTCACTATCAATAAGAATAATTTCTCTATTCTTATAACCATGATTTTTATACTCAATTGAGTTAGTGTACTTGTTTACATGATTTAAATTAAAGAATAAAGTCTTATTTGTATATCCTTCTCCTGGATTTACAACTTCGATCGAACTGATAACATTTTTTTTCTCAAAAGATGTTATTTGCTGTAAACCATCACCATAAGATATAAAACTAACGGTGTTCACACCTACAAGAGCTGCATCTAGTGTGCTATGAAGTTTAATTGTAGTTGCATCAACCTTTTTAACGTAGTAAATTGAGTCATCAACTAAACCACCAATGCTATCTTGATTTTCTCTAGAGTAAACAACTTTCTCCAGATCACGGAATCTATGGTCTTCTGCAAAGGTAATTGAATTAGCACTAAGATCTAGATTATCATACAAACTACCTGCATTAAATGAAACCGAGTGAATTACTTTTGAAAGATTGCACTTTGCTTCTGCAGAGGTACCATTACCACCAGAAATGGTAACCTTTGGATTTTCAACATAGTCATAACCCTTATCAATAATATTAATACGATTTAAAGATCCTGAAACATTGACTACTGCTTCTGCACCTGTACCATAGCTTGCATTTCCTAAACCAGTATTATCATCAATTGTGAGTATTGGTGGATTAATAACATCGTAATTACTCTCTCCTGGTGCAGATATATTAATACCTTCAATAGGTCCATAATACATGGTGTCCGAAGACTTATAGTTTATAATCTCAACACCATTGGAAAGCATTCCAATATTGCCTGGAACAGTAATTGCTTCTTCTAAATTATCTGCTGGTTTTGGTGGGGAAAACTTCCTAATAATATCTTGTGATTGAAGTGATTGTCCTTGGAATTTTATAAGTTCAAACTTATTGTTAGTAACTGTCCCAAAAACGCTAGCAAATACTCCACTTCTAATATTTGATCTAGATGTTGCTAATTTGATTGTAGAAGCGTTTTCTTTATATACAAAATACTGCCCCTCTACGATATTAAGACCAATATTGTTATTATATGAATAATATATTGCATCTCCAGTCGTATATGCATTTGCTCCAATATTAATTGATTCCCCATCAAACTGACCACTAAAAGTTACAGAAAGATCTTCAACATTGATTGGAGTATTGTAATAATCTGGTAAAGATGATGCTACAATGTAAGTATCTAAATTATCAACATAAACATTCTGCACATTAGCAGACATTATGTTCAATTCTGGATTAGTAGTTGATTTGGTTTTGGATACACCCTTTCTAATTGTATATTTTACTTGAGTAGTATTAATAACTGTAGTTAAATTAATATCAAATTCATATTGATCAGAGACTGCAATTACAAAAATATCATATGTTGTATTATCGCTACCAATAACTGTTCCAATATCACCTAGAGTGAAGATATGAGGATCATAGGTCCTAACTCTATATTGAGCAGCACCATTTAACTTCAGTGAAACCTGTGTTAATTCCTCAATATCATATTCAGGAGTTGAGTTAATAATCCAATTTTTATTTTTATATTCATCACTGTCTGTTCCTAAGGATACAATTTCTATCTGATCCTCTGCTTGATAGTAAAATGAATCTTCACGGTTATACTCAAGATCACCAAGGACACCCGTAATTTTTACTCTGACTTCATTTTTATCCTCATCAACAATTGCATATGCATAATCAGATGTTGTAATAGGTTGATTTAAAGTTAATTCAACTGGAGATACTACGCCAAAGAATTGCGTAGAACTTTTAGATGTATACTCAACTTGATATTCAACATCATTATCAAATAAAGTTACAACTCCTTCATTCTGAAAACTAAGTGTCGAGTCTACGTCAATATAAGTTTGACCTACTGATACTGCGTTTGTTACTCGTGTCTTTGGATGTACTGTAAAGACAAAAGTTTCTAGTTCTGGATTGTAATCCAAACTTAGTCTATAATATTCTTCACCATCCCTAAAAATCTTTTCAACATCAGTAATTGTACCTGCTGCTTTTTGAATTATATCTGTGGGATCTTGATATAGAGTTCTATTTACTAAGTCATTTGGATCTCCAAGCAACCTCTCTACAACCAAATCTCTGGTGATTCTATAATCAGCGTCAGAAGGTTGAATTAAGAAGTCTCTAGGTTTGATAATATCAACATCAACACCATAAAGCAATTTAAATAAAACTTCAAATGAGGTATTTGCACCTTTTGCAGCATAAAAGTCTTTTAAATTTGCAACAGCAACTTTTTCATTGATTGCTTCAAAGAATTGAAGGTCATCAAATCCAGGAGCATATTGTTTTTTATATTTTTTATATAATTCTACTAAAAACAGAGAATTTAGATTGAATACATGTGTACCGCTAGTATGAACACCTACCACACTAGTTTCAAAGTCGGGTGGTGTAGATTCTGAAGAATAATAAGAGGTTATTCCTGAAAATCCTCTAGAACATCCAATAAAACTAGTAGAATTCTTAGATTTATAGTGAATTAACTCATTATCAATCTTAATGAGACCATTTTTATTTGGAAATCCAAATGTATCGGATACATTAACAATATTTGTAGAATAACCGACAGATGCTGTAGTATCTGTTTTATATGTGAGTTCCGCTAATTGATCTAATTCAGTATAAGTATCAATATTATTGATAATATCAAGGGGTCCGCCAGGATCTTCAAGAGTTCTATAGTAATCTACTAAAAACTCAACGAATTCTGGATACTGATCTCTAACATACTCTGGAACTTGATCCTGAATAAGATTCTTGATTTGAACTCTTTTTTGCATATCCTTATAACCTTACGTATGCGCCGTTTAAGTAGCTAGATGATACTATGTATTGTGATCCAGAGAGGTCTGCTCCAGAAGAGATACTGTCGGAAATCATTTTAACATCTGAAGTAGTTGTATCAAGTTGTAAATATAAATCTTGAAGTCCAATGATGTCATTTGACTTTGGAATTACAGATACTTCCATGATATTGTCCCCAAATTTAAGTTTGGAGGTGTTTATAAAGTTCAAAGCGTTTAATTTAATTTCCCCCCTTACATAGTCAATGGTTCCTACGTTTTGCCTGACAATAATTGGTTGCGAAGAAGCATTTAATTTGAATGCAAATACGTTACCAGTCACACCATCAGAGTTTGGTACGTCACTAAAATAAATTGTTCCAGATACGCCCTGAAGTTGAACCCCACTAGTTCTAAAGTTATATCCACTTTGGTTTTTGATATGTATTTGATTTCCAAAGCAGATCTCATTCTCACTGAATACATTTAAAGTAAGTTTTATGTCTCTTCTAATACCAATAGATGTAATATTAGAAGTAATTGCTGCGGATGTATCGTCAATTAGTTTTAAAAACTTACTATATCTAAACCTTGACCCATATCTATTTAACTCATCAGAAGATGCATATTTTTCAATATTTTTAGATACGTTTGACTTAGTTCCCTCTGGAGCACCAAGGTTTTGATTATAGTAAATGTTACTGTAATATTCGATATAAAGATACTTAAGATCAACAAATTCTGGTACAATTCCTGCTACTGCATAACTTCTCAGAAGAGTCTTAATATTATCTTTTAGAATATTAGGTAAGTACGAACCATTTTGTGGTTTTACAGTAATGAATACCTTTCCATATTTTGGTGGATTTAATTCTTCACCACCAAATACTGATACAGACTCTGCTTCGGGATAAATTTGAGGAATCAATGCTTCATAGTCGTTAGCAGTAACTGCTCTATTTTGAGAAGCATATACTCTTGGTGCCAATTTTTTAATTGACTCCACCGATTCAATAGGAGCGCCATATGCGGTGCCTTCAATCGTCTCTACGAGGGGTGAAGTCAGTTTTATGGGTGATCCGTTGTTATCACTAAATCTACCCGTAAACGAGAACTTAGTGATACCATTAGCACGTTCTCCATTAGTCACAATATAGGTGACTATTATATAATTAGAGTTCTTTAGTTTACTACCAAAACTACCATCACCAAAGATTAACTCATATCTAGAATCAGCAATCTCATTGATGAAAAATACATCATCAGTATCCTTAACAGTAGTTAAATTGTTTACTTTTTATATACTCTTTTTATATTACTATTTCTACTCTCTCTTACTTCAACTCTAATTTGATCAGTATCTATTCTTCCATTTTGAAGAAGAAATTTCTGACTCTTATTACTTGCATCTACTGTAAATGTATTTTGTACGTAGGCACCTTCATAGATCGTTATATTATCAAATGCCGCAGTATTTGAACTTACAGGAACAGTAATATCTTCTGGAATTGTAAATATATAATTTTTTCCACTATAACTTACAGCAGAAGTTGCAACAATACCCTTCTTAAGGGTCACTGATACTGGATTGGTTGCAAAGCTAGTAAGGTCAAGATAAAATCCAATTACTGCTCTTGCAGAAGTGACCGATCTAGGAATATAACCAAGGTTCCTTGCTATGGAAACTACATTTTCTCTTAAAGTTGCTCCATCAAGGAACACTTCATTAGTCAGCATATTAGCATTATATGAGCTAATATACGTATTATATGCTAAGGTATCTAAAAGAACACTGAAGTTAGAACCCTCAAAGTCATAGTCAGTAAAAGTGCCATCAGATCTGAGGTAACTTTTTATTGACTCTTTGATTTCATCAAAATCTAGAGATGATACGTTGACTAATGACATTATCGCGTTGGTAGTAATACGAACTGTAACTGCTGTGCTGAGGCATCAATTCCTACAATGAGATATTTA
>FUWD013232004.1_pt1 | contig 34252 bp, 34 predicted proteins | sample 1063281 | NCBI WGS metagenome assembly FUWD01 (sample SAMEA79048168, study PRJEB19326) | metagenome | biome: marine | reverse complement strand
TTACTCAATAAAGGGGCAAGTTCCAGCTCAGGAACTATTTGCCCGTCCTGGCGTTTAATTCCCCTCTGTCCATTGTGGTAAAGGACGACGTGCAAGACTACTTTATTGTAATCCGGATTTCCTTCGTGATGATGTGAGTACCATCCGGAAGAATTAATATGAATTTCCACCGCTCCAAGAAGATATTGTTTCCCGATTTTCAAACGTGCTTCCCGGAAGTCTGGGCCGCTTGCGGAATTATACCAACCCGCGAACTCAATTTTGACCTGCTGCCCGCAGATCGTCTTCAGGGTCACCTGATCAAAGTCCTGTTCCAGCCAAATTTGCTGGATAGCCATCTCAGGAAAGGAGTTGTTTTTAATCATGAAAGGCTAATTGACAAGTAAAGAAAATGTACGTAAAATTTACCTTTGGATCATAAAACAGAAAATTGAAAGATACAATATCATCTCTATGCCAACCCAAACCATTTCACCGGATATTTCCGGATATTATGGCGATTACGGGGGAATGTTTATTCCCGAAATTTTGCGGACCACGTTTGAGGAACTCATTTCAGCTTTTAAAGAAGCAAAGGCTGACCCTGAGTTTTGGCAAAGTTACGTGAACGTTATGCAAAACTACTCATGTCGTCCAACTCCAGTAACTCCGCTGGAAAATTTTGCAGAATCATTGGGCGGCAGGTTTCAGGTTTTTTGCAAACGGGAGGACTTGAACCATACCGGTGCGCATAAAGCGAATAATGTGATGGGGCAAGGTTTGCTAGTTCAACGAATGGGAAAACAACGAGTGATTGCAGAAACGGGGGCGGGACAGCACGGCGTCGCTACCGCAACCATGGCAGCAAAAATGGGATTTGAATGCACGATCTACATGGGTTCTGTTGACGTGGAACGCCAGCGTCCGAATGTATTTTGGATGGAACAGCTTGGAGCAGAAGTTATTTCAGTAACTGAAGGTACTGCCACATTAAAAGACGCGATCAATGCAGCCATGCGGGACTGGGCCGAAAGCATGGAAACTACGCATTATGTTTTGGGAACAACTTGCGGGCCGCATCCATTTCCGGAAATGGTGTCCTGGTTTCAGTCAATTATTGGTCATGAATCCCGTGAGCAAATGCTTAAATTAAACACTAAACTGCCAGACAGAATTTATGCCTGCGTTGGAGGTGGATCCAACGCCAGCGGAATATTTCTGCCGTTTCTTGAGGACGAATCAGTCGAATTGGTTGGGGTAGAAGCCGGAGGTCATGGTATCGATTCCGGAAAGCATGCAGCCCGTTTTTCCGGTGGGACTGTTGGAATCGCACAAGGTTACAAAACGTATTTCTTTCAGGATGATGAAGGGCAGATGCTGCACACGCATTCAATTGCCGCTGGTCTGGACTACATTGGAGTCAGTCCTATTCTGAGTCATCTGCACGATAAGAAGCGCATTCGCTTTACTTCTGCCACTGATGAAGAGGTTATTTCTGCAACAAAACTTCTCATTCGTACCGAAGGGATAATTCCAGCTTTGGAGAGTGGTCACGCTTTTGCCTCAGTGATTGAGGAAGCTCGAGATATTCCGGATGGAGCGCAAGTTCTGATCAATCTTTCCGGTCGTGGAGACAAAGACATTTTCAATATTGCAGAAGCAATTGGCGACCATAAATGGCAGGAATTTTTAGAAAAAAAGGCACTGAAGAGCTGAGGCACTAAGGCACCGAAAAGCAGAGCATCTGTGGTGTTGTAATTCGTAATCTATAAATTAAATGAGTCTGACTGAATATCTAAATAATCGATTAAAAAAACATAAAATTTTGCTAATGACCCATGCCGTAGTAGGCTATCCTTCGCTGGAGGAGAATTGGAAAATGCTGGAAGCTATGGGTGAGGCAGATGTGGATTTGGTGGAACTGCAGATGCCGTTTAGTGAGCCAAGTGCGGATGGACCTCTTTTTGTAAAAGCAAATCAGGATGCATTAAGAAACGGTGTTCGCTGGAAAGATTATTTCGATTTGATGAAGAGTGCAAGCGAAAGATTTAATTTCCCGGTTTTGATGATGAATTATTGTAACACGGCTTTCAGTATGGGGTTTGAGGCATACTGTTCCAATATTAGGATACACGGTGGTGAAGGTTTCATTATTCCGGATTTACCTTTTGAAGAATTTGGAGAATTGTTTGAACTGAGCCGTGATCAGGAACTTGATCCGATCATGCTTTGTACTCCAACAAATACCGAGAAACGATTACAAAATATCTGTGAGAATGGCAGTGGTTTTATTTATTGTGTAGCACGTAAAGGTGTAACTGGACAAAATACGGAGTTGGACCGGCATGCAGATGATTTTTTGCGTCAGTGTCGGAAATACTCTAATTTGCCATTAGCTCTGGGATTTGGTTTGTCAAAGCCTGAAGATTTGTACCAACTGCACGGAAAGGCCGAAATCGCTATTATCGGCTCTGCCTTGTTGAAAACGTGGGAAGCTGAAGGTGAACCAGGCTACCGCAAACATTTGATGTCACTGGCCGATGCCAGGGATTAAATAAATTATGCCTGTATACATCAGTGAAACCGATATTGAAAATTACGCGAAAGATGGAGCACTGCTGATTAAAAACCTGTTTACTCCAGATGAAGTGTCAGATTTGCGGGAAGGAATTGATGCAAACATCTCGCATCCCAGTTCACGTGCAAAGGTTGCCAGCAATGAAAGTGACCCTGGCTGGTTCTTTGAGGATTTTTGTAATTGGCAGGAAAATTCGGCTTTCCAAAGAATAATTTTTGAGAGTGATATTTCGGAAGTTGCTGCAAAACTTATGTGTTCTGAGCAGGTTCGTTTGTTTCACGACCATATGCTGGTTAAAAAAACAGGAACGAGACAAAGGACCCCATGGCATCAAGATCAACCGTACTACAATATTGAAGGAATGCAAAATATCAGTTTTTGGATTCCGGTTGATCCAGTACCGCTTGAATGGACACTTGAATTCATAGCCGGATCTCATCAGGGGAACTGGTATTTGCCTAGGACTTTCCTCAAAAAAGAGGCAAAGTGGTTTCCGGAAGGAAGCCTTTCGGATACTCCAAATATCGATGAAAATCCGGAAAAATATCGTGTTCTCAGCTGGGAGCTTGAGCCGGGAGACGCTGTGGCCTTTCACATGCTTACATTGCATGCCGGAGCGGGATCAGGTGCGCTGCGCCGCGTTTTTTCAGTACGCTTGATAGGAGATGATATTCGACATGCTCCCCGTGACTGGGAAACTTCTCCTGAGTTTCCGGGACTTTCAGATCAATTGCCTGCCGGAGTTCCAATGGATCACGAATTATTTCCAGTAATCTGGCCTGCAAGCAGGGCTTAAATGATACTTTTCTACCTCTAAATTCAAACCCATGTCAGTTCCTCAAGCAGAAACTCCGATGATGCGTCAGTTTAACGCCATCAAGCGGGAGCACCCAGATAAGCTTTTGTTTTACCGTATGGGAGACTTTTATGAAATGTTTGGAGATGACGCGATTGTGGGCGCAAAAGTTTTGCAAATTGCGCTTACCTCACGCGACAAAAAAAAGAAAAAATCATTGCCAATGTGCGGAGTACCATATAAGGCTTATGAGCAATATTTAAATAAGTTGACTGCGGCAGGTTATAAGGTGGCCATTTGTGAGCAAATGGAAGATCCTGCAAAAGCACAGGGGCTTGTTGCACGGGATGTTGTGAGAGTTGTAACTCCTGGAACTACTGTTTCGCCGCAGTTGATAGATCCAAACAGAAACCACTTTTTGCTGGCAATCAATGTTGTTTTGCGTGCCCAGTGTTTAGGAATTGCCTTTGTTGATCTTTCAACAGGTGAGTTTGAGGTGGCAGAATTTCATTTAAATGAAACTCATCGGTTCTATGATTTTCTTGCACAACTTACTCCACAGGAAATTCTGTTAACGCAAAGCCGTTCTGAAATAGAATCCACGTTTTTGGAAGAATTGGTGCAGCGGATGACACAATTACTGGATAAGATAAATTCTGCCGATGCCAGATCAGTGACTTCTTCGGAACAGATCTCAGGGCTACAGAATGCTCAGGTTTTTCCTTCGACAGGACGTTTTAATTTCATTGATCCATATCATTTTGATCCGGAAGCAACACAACGGAATTTGAACAATCATTTTGAAACGCTGAATCTTTCCGGATTTGGGGTTGATGATTTGCCGCATGGAATTGCAGCTGCAGGGGCATTATTACGCTATTTGGAGGAAACTCAAAAATGTGATTTGAGCCATCTTACAGCTTTGAGGCGCTATGCTTTTGATAAAACTATGCTCCTCGACGAAGCAACAGTGGCCAATCTGGAATTGTTTGAGAGTCAGTCCGGAGCGAGGAAACACACGCTTTACCATATTCTAAATCATACTAAGACTCCAATGGGTGCAAGGCTTTTCAGGCAGTGGTTACGTCAGCCGCTGCTGGATGTGGAAGCAATTAATGAACGTTTTGACTGTATTGAAGAGTTCCGGAATAATTTTATGCTTTGTGAAGAGTTCCGTGAGTGCCTGGAAAATATCCAGGATTTGCCGCGCATTATTGGACGCATTACTTTACCCGTGGTTGGTGTGAACGACCTTGTGGCTTTACGTGAATCACTGGAACCAGTGCAGAAACTGCCTACCTATTTGGCAGAGTTACAAGCGCCGTTGTTAAAAAAAATTGCAGAAAATTTTGATCCGCTCACCGATTTGTTAGACCTGTTGTATCAGCGACTACTGGAGGCACCTTCAGTTAAACTTCGAGAAGGTGGTTTTATGGCCGCAGGTGTTTCTGAAGAATTGGACGAGTTACGTGAAATATCAAGAAATTCCAAACAATTTCTTAACAAAATGCTGCTGCATGAAAGGGAGATTACCGGAATTAGCTCTTTAAAAATCAGTTACAACAAAGTTTTTGGTTACTACCTTGAAGTCAGTAATGTCCATAAATCTTCTGTCCCGGAACATTACATTCGTAAACAAACCCTGGTCAATGCTGAACGTTACATAACTGCTGAACTCAAAGAATTTGAAGAAAAAATACTTACTGCAGAAGAACGAATAGGTGAATTGGAGTATGAACTATTTCAGCAGCTAAAAACTGAAATCAACTCAAACACCAGACGAGTGCAGCAGACTGCAAATGACATTGCTGTAGCGGATACGCTGGCGGGACTGGCATTTGTCGCAGAAAACAATCACTATGTGCGACCTAGTCTACATCCTCTTGAAGCTCCTAGAAAATTGTTTTTGAAAGACAGTCGACATCCTGTTATTGAACAAATAGATCTGGGCGAAGTGTTTGTGCCTAATGATTTGGATTTGGAAGAATCAAAGTGTCGGATCATGTTAATCACTGGACCGAATATGGCAGGCAAATCAACCTACATGAGACAAGTTGCGCTAATTGTCCTGATGGCTCAATGTGGAAGTTTTGTGCCTGTTTCGAGCTCAGAATTTTCTGTAGTGGATAGAATTTTTACACGTGTTGGTGCATCAGATAATCTTACACTTGGTCAAAGTACTTTTATGCTGGAAATGAACGAAGCTGCTGCAATTTTGAACAATGCGACTGAAAGAAGTTTGATTATTCTGGATGAAATCGGACGTGGAACGAGTACTTTCGACGGTATTAGTATTGCTTGGGCAATAGTAGAGTATATCCAAAAATTGAGTGCCCTGACGCTTTGTGCTACTCATTACCATGAATTGACTGCAATTGCACAAGAACTGGATTCAGTAAAAAATTTCAGCATTCGTGTTGAGGAAGAAGGAGAGAAAATTGTTTTTTTGCGTAAAATTGTTTCAGGAGAAGCAGACAAAAGTTACGGAGTACAAGTAGCCAGGCTGGCTGGATTGCCAAAAAGCGTGGTAAATCGTGCTCTTGAGGTTATGGAACAATTGGAAGAAACGTCAATGGTCCATCATTTGCCTGTACTTATAGATAAGACACAGCAGAAACAAAAAAATTCTGCAGAGGTTAGTGAAAATTCTGGAATTTCTTGGGGAAATTCTTTAAATGAGGATCAACAGTTGTCTTTGTTTCCAGAGGAATCACTCTACCTTGATGAGTTGCGCAAACTGAATTTGAATGATATGACGCCGTTGCAGGCACTAAACTATCTTCAAGAATTAACTGACAAACTGCGGCAATAGCAAGAAAAGCCGGTAGTATCAAAATCTTAAACTTGAATCATAAAATGCGAATTGCTGTTTACCCGACAAGTGCAAATCCTCCAACTTATGGTCATGCAGATATATTGGTGAGAACGACCAAACAGTTTGATCATGTTTTTTGGTCGGCTGCTATGAATTCGGAAAAACACTATATGTTTAACGAAGAAGTACGTCTGCGGATGATGAATGAATACGTGCAGCATTTTGACCTGAAAAATGTAACAGTTGAAGCTTTCACAGGTTCTACTATTCGTTACGTGCAAAAACGAAAAGCTCAGGTAATAGTGAAAGGATTGCGTAGTTTAGACGATTTTCAGGGTGAATTTCAGCAAGCAGTCGGAAACAAAGGCATTGATCCTGAAATTGAAACCTTTTGCTTATTTGGAAAACCGGATCTTTTTGCCATCAACTCGACGCTGGTTCGTGAATTAGCATTCATGGGAGAGTCAATCGAAGCTTATGTTTTACCTTCTGTGGCAAAAATTGTGGCTGATGCAATAAAAAAATCATGATTCGGAAACATCAGAGAGTAAAAAACCATGAGTGACATCAAACTACGAATCTACTATTTGTTTTTCGGAGGAATAGGCGTAGCCCTATTCTTGTCTATGCTGTCTGCAGATTTCCAGGATCCGACTGTTTTTAATCAGTTGTATCCTTCAGAAGGAGTGCAGAACTGGGCAGGTTTGATCGGAGCACTAATCGGTGGTTCTTTGCTGGAAATTTTTGGACCTTCGGCTTTGCTCCTTCCGTGGCTTTTTGTCCGGGCTGCTTTGCATCAACCACGTCAGATTTCCGGATTGATATGTACTTATTATGCATTTGTACTTGTGTTTTTACTTTCAATAATACATGAACTTGCACTACATTCCGGTCTTATAAAAACAGAAGCCTTAGAGTTCTACTTACAAAATGGGTATGCAGCAAAATTAGCTCTAATTTGGTTAGAGAAATCGACTAATCTTGCCATAAGTTTAACTGTTTTGGCTGCGATGTTTATTTTTTCTTTAGTCAGAATGTCTCAAATAATTTCTCCGCTCTCTTTTATTTCTGGAGTATTTTCTGGAGTACAATTCCTTCTCTCGATGCTTGCCAGAAAAATTAGCCCGCCTCCACCTGCAGATAATTATTCAACAACACAACTGCCCAACTTCAAGTAACTTTACGTTTAAATGACGTTGCTTTTGGATTTGTGATTCATTATCTGATTAAAAATAATTGTAAATTAATTTATTTTTGATCGTCCAGGTCTTGAATTTTACTTAGAATCCTGTCAATCTTAAACAGTAAAACTGATGCAGCCAAAGTTCTTTGCGGCAATAATAAATTAAAAACTTTTTAATGATAAACAGAAATATGAATATAAAAATATACTACTGTGTGGTCTGAAACTACAAGCCCAGCGCAGTCAGTTTGGCTGCAGAATTGAAAGCATCCTTTGGTGTGGATTCCGAACTTCTTTCGGGTGAGAAGGGTGACTTTGAAGTAATTGTGGATGGTAAAACAGTTTTCTCCAAGAAAAAACTGTCAAGGTTCCCTGAGCCTGGAGAAGTAACAGAGACACTGAGGGAATGAATACTTAAATAACAGCTATGTCATCAAACGACTATTAAACTTCAATGTCTCTTATATTCTCACAAAAACCAGCAGTTTGTACCTGCTAATCTGTAAGACACAATTTCCCAATATCAGCTAAGAATCGTCAGGAAAAAAGGGTTGGAGGGTTTACCAGAAAATGGGGCCTTAATTTAGTACAGAATAATCTTAGAAATCAGCCTTGAGAGCCGCACGGATTTCACGTTTCAGATCTTTGTTACGCTGTTTTGCTGCAGCTTCACGCTTGAGACGTTTTGCTAAAGACGGTTTGCAGTGAAATTTCCGTTTCTTGATTTCCTTAAAAAGTCCTTCTCTGATCAAGGTGCGCTTCAGTTGCATCATTGATCTGCCGACGTTGCCGTCGCGAACTTCAACTTTTATTGGCATGAACTACCTTTTAATGCATTTAGAAATGAAATGTTCTGATTTTAACCCCTAATTATCACGCATTAAATTAACAAATGCAATATTTTTATTCTTTTTTATCAGATTCTTCATCAGGAGCAGGAAGCGCAGCCCGTTTTTTCAATTCAAGTAATTCCAATTCCATATCAGAGGAATCATGTTCCAATTCCTCAAATTTACTTTCCAAACTGTCTTTGTCAGATTCCATGCTGATTTCCTGATAAGCTTCAGCTCTAGTCTGCATGTTTTCCACCTTTTCTTCAATTCGTGCAATCGTTTCCATTGTACCGGAAGTGTCTCCTAGACCTTCCATAGTTTGATAAATATTTTCCTGAGCTTCTGCCTGTTTTTGTTTTTACAGATAAGATTCCCTTCTTGCGTTTAATCTCATCTATTTTATCTTCCAAAGTTTGGTAGCTGTTCCGGAGGGCATCCGCATTGTTCCGGTGCATTTCAAGTTGTTTTTCATAATCAGCGGCTCGGATAGTAAATTCTTTTTTCCGTGTCAGGGCCTCTTTAGCCATATCATCTTTTTCATTTTGGACAGCAAGGATAGCCTTTTGCTCCCATTTTTCCGCTTCTTTATGTTCTTTTTCTGTGTCGCGCTCCAAACGTTTCTGTAAAGCTAAAGCTTCAGTCATTTGCTTTTTAGCTTTCTGTTTTTGCACATCCAAATCAGAAAGCATTTGCTGAAGCATTTTTTCTGGATCTTCCGCTTTATCCAGCATGTCATTAGCATTTGCTCGAAATAGATTAAATAGTCGAGAGATGATTCCCATAAATTTTTCTGAATGAAGGTTCTAGAAAAGTTGTTTACGTTTGTTTGAAGGAAGAATGTTGAGGGCTTCTCTATATTTTGCGACAGTTCTACGAGCAACTTTAATTCCACTTTTACGATCCAGAATATCTGCGATCTGCAAATCTGTATAAGGTGATTTAAGATTTTCTTTTTGCACCATTTGCAGGATCATATCTTTTATCCTTTTTGAAGAAACTGCTTCTCCTTTAGCTTGATCAATACCACTTGTGAAGAAATATTTTAGTTCAAAAATTCCTTGAGGAGTGTGAACATATTTATTGGTGGTGATCCGGCTGACGGTCGACTCGTGTACGTCAATATCTTCAGCAACATCTTTCAGCACAAGCGGTCGCAAAAAGTGGATACCTTTTTCAAAGAATTTCTTTTGAAAGCGGAGTATGCTTTTAGTCACACGGTAAATAGTTTTTTGTCTCTGTTCTATACTTTTTAGCAGCCATTGACCCGCTTTAACTTTTTCTAAAATATAATCTTTTGTGAGGCTACCGTCATCCTCCATAGTGTTGCTCAAATCTTTATAATAATTACTGATACGGAGACGTGGCATACCCGCGGAGTTGAGTGCAACTTTATATTCGTCATCTTTTTGATAAATATAGACATCAGGAATTATGTAATGATGTGATGGATTGGGAATAAACTCTCTTCCAGGTTTTGGCTCGAGAGTCATTATCAAACGGTAAGCCTCAATCACTTGTTCGATATCCTGTTTTTGTCTGCGGGAAATTTTTTTAAGATCTTTTGATTCCAGTAGCGGCATGTCATTTTTGACTATGCGGGTACTCAAACTGTCATTTTCACCCAAAATATCCAACTGAATTAACAGACACTCCTGTAAATTTCTGGCGCCAACCCCGTTCGGATTTAATTGTTGTATTTTACCCAATACATATTCTACGAAGGCACCGACTGCCGATGGAACTTCAAGTTTTTTTGGTTCTTCTTCCGGAATAATCTCTTCTTCATCAAAGCTAGAAGGTTCTTCTTTTTTCTTTTTTTTCTTTTGTGTTGATTTCCCAGATTGAAATTTCAGGTCTAACAAATTAGGATCAACTTCTGGTAGTTCAGGTAATTCACCACTTTTATGTTGTGCAATAATCAGTTCGTATAAATCATACTGTGATTCTAACAGTTCTCGGATACTGGTTACCAGAAAACCATCATCATCTATGTTACCAATCAAGTATGCACCTGTTTTATATTCAAGGGGAGAAAGTTCGAGCATGTCTAACTGCCATACCAGGTGATCTGCTAAAGATTCAGTTTGTGCGGCTGTAGCTTCAATTGAGGGGCCTTCCTCGTCGCCTGAAACAGCATTATATCGACGTTCCTGATAACCTCCAAACTGCTCTACTTGTTCAATATACTGCTGCCAATCAATTTCGTCCTGATCTTTATTATTCAGTTCGTTTTCACGGGCAGTTTCGAATTCGTCTGTATCGGAAACTACTTCAGGATTGTCTGAAGTCTCCTTGGTTTCTTGTGAATCTTCTGTTTTGTCAGGGAAGGTATCCATATCTATACCTTCTTCAAGAACAGGGTTCTCGATTAGAGTTTTTTCAATTAACTCTTCCAGTTCAGCACGAGACAATTGAAGGAGTTTGATGGCTTGTTGCAGTTGAGGTGTCATGATGAGCTGCTGGCTCATCTTCATCTGCATTTTCATCTGCATTGCCATGAATCCTCGCTATCCTACTTTCTTAGAGTTATGAAAATTATTTTCAAAATTGATTGATTAAGAATTGATCTTAATATGCTTAGTATTAAGTTCACTCCAAGTTGAGGAAAAAGTCAAACCTACATAGAGAAAGACTTGCCGAGATAAACCTTTTTGGCCTGATCATTTTCGACTAATTCATCCGGAGTTCCGCCTATTAACAACTCTCCTTCATTCATAATGTAGCCGTAATCGATAATTCCGAAAGTCTCTCGGACATTGTGATCTGTGATTAATACTCCGATATTGCGCTTTGAAAGTTGTCTAATGATTGTTTGAATATCAGCAACTGCAATTGGATCCACACCTGCGAAGGGCTCATCCAGCAACATGATCGCTGGTTCAAGCACAAGTGCACGTGCTATTTCTGCGCGCCTGCTTTCTCCACCAGAAAGCGCATATCCTTTTATTTTTCGAACGTGCTGTATTCCAAGTTCGTTTAGCAGAGAGTCTAGACGATCTTTTTTTTCTGAACTACTCAGCGGAAGCATTTCCAACACTGCAATCAAGTTCTCCTCTACAGTGAGTTTTCGAAAAATTGAACGTTCTTGAGAAAGATAACCGAGGCCGGCTTTAGCTCTCTTATGCATGGGGTATCCTGTGATATCATGACCGTCCAAAAAGATGGTTCCTTCGTCCGGACGCTGTACACCAACTATCATGTAAAAAGCTGTCGTCTTACCTGCACCATTAGGACCAAGAAGGCCAACGACCTGTCCCTGAGTGACTTCAAGAGAGATACCTTTGACTGCATGTCTGCCCTGATATGACTTTTTCAGGTTAGTAGCTTCTAATTTTCTTATACTCAAACCAAGTCTCCGTATAACTCTGAATTGACAATAATAATTTTTTTTGTATAGTCTTCCTAGCTTTAGTAAAAATTAATTGTAGCAGAAAGAGAATTATATGCCAATCTACGAATACCTCTGTACGAGTTGTGGATACCAGTTTGAAGAAGTGCAAAAATTCAGTGAACCTTCCTTGGAAGAATGTCCGGATTGCGGGAAAAACAGCTCACAACGCCAGGTTTCGATGAGTTCATTTCACCTTAAAGGTGGTGGCTGGTACAAAGATGGATATTCCAGCAACGTGGCTGAAAAAGAAAACACAGAAAGAACCGGAAAGGAAGGCAGTTCCACATCAAGTAAGGAGTCGACTAACGGGGAAAAGCCGCCAGCTGCTGAAAAATTAAAAACAACAGAAAAGAAGGAATCAAATTCAAATAAAATTGCTAAAACTTCCAGCAAAGAAAAAGCCGCCTAAATATTTTCTCCACTTCTTCCTTAAAGTCTAATCCTCATCATGAAATTGTTTTTCAGACAAACTTTAATTTTAGTCTGGAAAGATGTACTGATTGATTTGAAACGTAAAGACAACTTGCTTTCAATGCTCTTGTTTGCAATTCTGACTTTGCTGGTCTTTCAATTTGCGATGGGAGAGGAACCAGACAGATTTAAGATGGCACTTCCAGGTATTATCTGGATTGTGTTCCTGATGAGCGGTGTGCTTGGTCTGGAAAAATCTTTTATGCAGGAAATGGAAACTGGCTGCATGGGAGGGTTGTTGTTGGCACCAGTAGAACGTAGTGTTTTATTTTTAGGTAAAATGCTGGCAAATACCTTGTTCCTTTTGATTTCGCAGCTTTTGTTTATCCCCCTATGCCTGTTTCTTTTCGAGATTGAGGTAATAAACTGGTTAGAGTTTTTAATGGTTATTCTTTTTGGGACAATTGGATTCAGTTCATTAGGAACTTTGTTGACTGCAATGACATCAACTTTACGCGGGAAAGGAATGCTTTTACCGATTCTTATTTTTCCCCTGATGGTTCCAAGTCTATTATGTGTTGTCCGTCTTACGGATTTTCTATTTTTTGGTTCTCATCCTGCGGAAGTCTGGTCCTGGTGGAAACTGCTTATAGGTTTTGATGTTATTCTCTTCACTTTTTCTTTATTGGGATATGAATTTATTGTTGAAGAATAACTTTTACTCAGAAAATCTCTTGCAAATTTTCATTGCCAAGATAGAATAAGAAGCCTTAATTATTGGTTATTTGGGGCGTAGCCAAGTGGTAAGGCATCGGGTTTTGATCCCGTGATACGCAGGTTCGATCCCTGCCGCCCCAGCCAGTCATTATATTGATAAGCACATCAATTCTTTTCCTATTCAGTCCTCCCTGCATTGGGAATTTCCATTTCCCTCAACATGACTGATATATCCCGACTAAAATACATTCAATGGCGTCCTATTGGCGTATGTGACACAGGTATAGGGAAAGAGCGGAAAGCCAAGATGTTCACCAGGACAGACCTTGCAGAAGTTACATCTCAGGAAGTAAATCGGGAAAATTGGCGTCAACAACCAGAAGTTCTGCAGCTAATTCAACGCTATGCACATGATCTGGCAGGAATTTCAAATTTGACAGATGAAATGCTTTCTCCAGAAATTGCAGAAATAAAATTGGTAGGAGCAGTTCTCGGTCATGAACAAACGCCAAATTTGAACCAAGAATCCGCAGATGGAAGAGTGCAGTTTTTTCAGCTTAGTTTTCAAGACGGAAAAACCAAAAAAGTTTCATCAAATAATTGGAAAAAGTGGCTGATTTGGTTGATGATTGCAGTAGTAGGTTTTTTAGGAATGACCTCGATATTCTTGATTGCCAGTCGGTTTTCATTGTTATCTTTGAACAGCAGCAAAAAATCTGTTTCAGTTTGCAGTACAAACAGACAGGAAGCAAAATATTCAGAACATTTAAGAGACATACGGAAATCATTGGTTTTTGAGCTGAACCGTCTACCAGCATGGTCAACTTTTAACGTGGCGCGTACTTACTGTATTGGAGGAAAAATGAGTATCAAACAGCAGGAACAACGGTTGCTTCAGTGTTTGTTGAAGGTACGTAACCGCACAAAAAACATGCCGCCGGCTTCAAGACCGAGTCTTAACAAAATTGAAGCTTGTGCAAGTACTCTCTGTCAAAGGGAACTTCCGCACCTTTCAGAGTTCTGCAAAAGATTGTGATATACTCTAATAACATTTTTAATTGAGAAATAAAAAGTTAAATATCACGAGTATCATCAATGATTTGTAAAAAAACCAATTAAGAAATGCAAAAAATATTTTATGAGTAATAACACGGCAATTTTACACTGAAAACATGATTGACAAAAAACACATAGGCTATGAATTTCTTCCAGTAACTGTACCAGTTGAAGAGGGGCGGTTAAAATTTTTGGCAAAAGCACTTGGGGAAACTGGGGATATTTATACAAATCCGGATGCAGCAATAGCTGCTGGACTTCCGGGATTGCTGGCACCTCCAACTTTTCCTTTTATGCTTGAAATAGACGCACTGGATTTGGTGGCATTTATGAGTTTGTTGGGAGAAAGCCTGGAAAAATTGCTGCACGGAGAAGAAAATTTCAAATACTTTGCACCAATATATGCAGGCGATAAAATCACTGTCTGCAAAAAAATTATTGATATCATTGATAAAAAAGAAGGAACTTTACAGTTTGTGATTTCAGAAAACACTTTCACCAATCAGGCAGGTGAAATTGTAGCTGAAACCCGCACCAATTATGTTTTTAATCATAAATGAAAAAATATGAAAACACCTTCATTCGACTCTCTAAAAGTAGGAGAAGAAATTCCTGCTCTAATCACACCTCCAGTAACCCGGCATACGCTGGCACTCTATTGCGGTGCTTCCGGAGACCATAATCCGATACACGTGGATATTGATTTTGCTAAATCATCTGGACTTGATGACGTAATTGCACACGGAATGCTTTCAACAGGATACCTGGCCAGGATGATCACCAACTGGGTTCCACAATCTACTCTGAGGAGCTTGAAAAATCGATTCACTGCAATGACTCATATCGGTGACATAGTAACCTGCACCGGCAAAATTACTGAAAAGTTTGAGGAAGGCGGAGAAAAACTGGTACGCCTTGAGTTACAGACAAACACCCCACAGGCAAAGACCATTATCGCAGAAGCTGTGGTTGCCCTGGAATAATATGCCGGCTCTCCTTTCCTCATTAAAAATTCTTGATTTTTCGACGTTACTGCCGGGACCTTTTGCCTCGATGATACTTGCAGATTTAGGGGCAGAGGTTTTAAGGGTAGAATCTCCCACACGACCGGATTTAGTGAGAATGCTGCCGATTCAAGTAAAAGGTGGTTCAGCAACTCATGCGACAATTAATCGTTCCAAAAACTCCATTGGCTTAAATTTGAAAAATCCTGATGCCGTCAAAATTGTTAAACAATTGGTCAGCAAATATGATATCGTTTTGGAACAGTTTCGTCCTGGGGTGATGAAGCGGTTGGGATTGGACTATGAGGAACTCCGCAGACACAATCCTGCACTCGTTTTTTGTTCACTGACTGGTTACGGGCAAACCGGACCTTACCGTAACCGTGCCGGTCATGACCTGAATTATCTCGCTCTTTCCGGAATAAGTAATTACAGTCGTCGAAAAAATGAATCACCTGTGCCGCTGGGTATTCAGATTGCGGACATTGCTGGAGGTTCATATCATGTAGTAATGGGAATTTTAGCAGCAGTAATTCATCGCCAGCAAACAGGAGAAGGACAGAGTGTCGATATAAGTATGGCAGATGCTTTGTTCAGCATGAAAGTATTTGAAAGTGCAAACTGGCTGGCAGGTGGACCGGGAGCAGAACCAGAATCAACCTGGCTCAATGGCGGAACTATTTATGATTATTTCCTAACGCAAGATGGTCGCTGGGTTTCTGTTAGTAGTTTGGAACCTCAATTTCTTGCTGCATTGATAAATGCTATGGGGCTTCCGGAAACTTTGATCAAAACAAAATTGACTGATCCGGAAGCACAAAGGCGTCTAAAGAGGATACTCCGGGATCGATTTATGGAACGTCCGTGGACTGAATGGGAACCTGTTTTTGCCGATTGCGATGCGTGCGTTGAATTGGTTTTGGAATTTCCGGAAGCTATGGAACATCAGCAGTTTAAAGCCAGAGAAATGATTACAGATGTTCCGGCTCCGGATGGTTCTTTTCAAAAACAAATTGCATCCCCATTCAAGTTTTCTGGAAGCAAACCAGAATATCTGCACATTGGTGTAGAGCTTGGTGAGCAAACGGATATTATTTTGAAAGAACTTGGTTATAATTTGAAACAAATCGAAAAACTAAGAAAAGATGGAGTTTGTGCAGGTACTGAAACTAAATAATTGGGGAAAAGATGAGTAATAAACCGGAGCTGACATCTAACTCAGGTAAATTTAATTTACGTTATATTTTTGGGATGAAGCTCCGCTGTTTTTGATAATAAAAAAATTTGGTCTTAAACAACTTGGCGTACTGACTGGGTTATCTGTTTCATATTTTAATGAAATAGAAAAGGGGAAAAAGTATCCAAAACCAGAAAAAATAATGATATTGGCTGAAGGATTAGGAGTTGAATACGATGACTTGATTCCCATCAGTATGACTGGTCGGCTTGGTCGAATCTTGGAACTGTTCTTTTCTTGATCAGTTCAAGGTTCATTCCCTTTTCAGCTTTTGGGATCACATTTGAAAATGTAGTGGAGAAAGTAAATCAGACGTGCGAACGCTGTCCATTAGACAATAGTCAGTGTTCGGAACGAACGGCTTTACCCAGTGTTTTTATTCAGGAGGAGAAGGAGGAACTTATGAATAGAACGCTTAAAAAACTTGTCACAGATTATCGTGCGAAAAATCTGAAAATCTGAGAAACAAGTCAGAGTGGAAAGTAATAATTTAGATAAAAAGTATGCAGTTGACTTTGTTTCAAAAAAGGACTTGAGTCTGTGGCGGAAAGAAAGGGGATCTGTTGACCAACCGAAAAACGATAATATAACAAGAAATTAGATGTGACAAAATAAGAGGCTCCAGTTTCAACTCCTAATGCAATTTCATCCTCAAAAGATTTGTTGCTTCCGATTGCAGCAAAACGCGTTTTGGTAAATTGTACACCTGCACCATAGTGCAAATAGAAGTCTCGACTGATGTTTGGGTAAAGAGAATACCAAAAATTGTTTTGGATTATTTCTAATCTTTGTCCAGATTTTCCATCATGAAAAATAGTTTTTGAAACTTCAACAATCGATATTTGCCGTTCATATTCTATAACCTGCTCATCCCAAAAATATCCCAAATTAATACCGATTCCGTTTGCTTCTCCATCCGAATCTGAAATTATCACATCATCCGCAACTTTTAGCCCGACTTTCCGGAAACCAACACCAAAATAGAACCCCTGCCAGCGTGAGGATGTTCCGGAAACAAAGAACTCAGGTTCCGGTGCTGCAATTCGTGATTCAAGAATGTGTTTATCCATTTCGCTGGGCACAGGAGAATCATTTTCCTGAGCATAGCTTCCTGCCGCAAATAAATTGCAAAAGGACAGCATCAATAGAAACTTCATGTAATAACAGAAAATATGAAAAATATAAATTCTACAATTTTCTAAGTGATCGTAATTTCTCATTTAACTATTCCATATCTGGCAAAATCTGTTCCGGAAGCGCAATGCCGCCCAGGTTTATGTAGGCATAAAGAGTCCGGTTAATGTATTCTTTTTCACGTCCACTGCTGGTTGTCGTTTTGTCAACACTTTCTGTCAGGGCAAGCCTAATGTTCCAGCAGTCAGGACGGTAATCCAAAGTGAAAGCACTTGAAGTCAGACGTCGTCGAAAAGTGTAACTGTCCGCATCCAAATTTACAGTTCCAGAAAATCCAAATGCTAATTCATCGCTTGCTTCAAAGCTGTTACTGAAACCAAATGTGTTGGCAGCAGCGACATCATTACCAAAAGGTGTTTGATAGGCAAATTCGTTTTTATGGAAGTTTACGGATGCTTTGTTGTGATCGCTAACGCCGAAACCAAAACCTGCGGAATATTCTACAACCTGGCGTTTCTGATGGTGATATCGATTGAAATAATTTATGGAAAAACCCGGGCCGGGATTGAAACTCAAAGTAGTTCTTAGAGGTAATAATGGTTGGCCTGAATCAGTTTCATTCCCCTTTACTGCCGGACCGATTGGCTGAAAATCTGGATCTTTTTTTAAGACATCATAATGCTGAACAAAGTTTAAACTTGCCATGTTCCAACTCTTTCCTTCACGAGTCTGACCTCGTATCTGGCTGCTAATAAGTGGAACTACTCCTTTCTCTGCATAGGACAGGATAGTCTCTTTTTGTTGGGCACTTAATGCACCGCCAAACAGCTTATCTAACTGGTCGACAAACAATTTTTCTGAAGCAAATTCCTTTCCTTGAATCAGTCCTAACTTTCGAATTAAGGCGACATCCATGTGCCTTCTGCGCATTCTGTTTAATGAGAGAGAGGTTAGTTTCACGCTTCTCTCAAAGTAACGTCTTTTGGCCAGCAATACATTTTCCAACCGAAATGTTGTTATTCTGCGTGTTGAAATTAATCCACCGAAGGGAACTCCGGAATCAGATATTTGCTGTACATCTTCGATGTAATCGAATTGCAGGCGTGGTATCAACAAGTGCTTGAAACGGCTGAATATTCCTGATTCTTGTTTAAATATTCGTGAAAGAGTTGTGTTGATTTCTGCTTTTCCGTCCAATATCTCAAATCCATATTCATCATCACTTCCCGGTACATCCGGATCACGTACTTTGAAACTGGAAACTCTTTTTCCCAATATTAAAACTGGTGTTAAAAAGCTGAAATATTGGAAACTGAAAATTAAAACTTGGAGTGGCAACAATCCCTTCTCCATTATATCCTTGTACTCTATAATAACGAATCACAGAACCATCGATTGAACCTGACAACGTTGATTTTCCACTACGCCAAAATGCATCACTAAATTGAAATGTAAGTGCAGGCAGATATTGTACTTGTGTGAGATCAATTTTTCTGTTTAACAAAGCTAATTCGCTGAATACACGTGTTTGAGTTGCAGAAAGTGAGATACTTCCTTTTGGAAATTGTCTGTTGATGTTTGCAGAAAAATTTTGTGCGGTGTTTGGGGCAGGATTCTCAATCAGTTCATATTCCTTTTGAAACTGACTGTCGCTGTAAACCAGAGCTGAAGCAATCAGTCGACTCCGACCATCCAGTTGTTGATTATGGTTAAATTGGAATTTAAAGCGTTGAGGATGCAATTCGGATGATTCTATCTCGTCTGCACTCAAGCTTCCGGACTCATTCTCTGGATCACGTGGACCACGCTCAAAATATTCCTGGTATTTGATTTCACCTCTCACCCCCTCAGTCCATGCGTATTGATAATCAAAACGCAATCCTGGTCCACGTCGTTCCACCCAGTCATAAGTCAGTGTCAAATCCTGTTCAGGATCGATTGCCCAGAAGTAAGGAATACCAATGCGATATCCCAAATCCCATTTTGTTAAACTACTGCGTACAATCAAATATTCAGGAGGAAGAAATCCGGATTGCCTTTGTTTTACAGTAGGCCAGGCAAGGTATGGGAAATAAAAAACCGGTATTCCTCCTACCTTTAAAATTGAGCTTCGCGACGATGAAAAATTTTGAGTATAATAGTTGACTTCACTTCCAGTTATTTGCCAAGCTGGAGATTTTGGATTACAGGTTGTGAAAGTACAGGTTTGTGCCACATATTGATTTGGCCCCACTCTCCGCACTTCTTTTGCAGTCATGTATGCTTTGTTTGAAGCATCATAAACGATAGTGTCACGAAAAATTCCAGTACCGTCTTTGACGTTTATCTCCAATTCATCCATCACCGCAACAATTTCTCCTTCTGTAACCCGGACATAACCTTTTGCAGTTAATCTGTTTGTTTCCGGGTGGTAATGGATTTCTGTGCTTTCCACAGTAATTCCCTCCCACTCAACTTTTGCGTTACGATAAATAAACGATCCAGTATCCGGATTGTGAAAGTAAGATTGTGTCTTAATAGAAAGTTGAGGTATATCAAGGTCGTTTTGAGAAAATACTTGAACAGGAAGGGAAACAAAAAACAACATTAACCATGGAATAAGACATTTTGCGGACTTTATAATGCGGAAAAATGTCCTATTTGGGACAGATATAGATTTTGATTGCCGGTGCATTGATGAGAAAAACTCCGATGAAGGCAAAGGAATCATAATTGGCGGGAAATGGAAAAACGTAAAAATGACTGCAACAACTCTTTAGGTCGCTCATTGAAGACGCAAAACTACAAGTTCCAATCTTATGAAAAACGAAGAATTTACTGTACTTTATCTGAAATTAGGTGACACATGCAAACTTATTGCATCTCCAGTACCATGTCTATACTTATTCTAGATAATCCGGGCTGCTTTCCAAATCAAAACAGCTGGATTATGCTGTATTTTCATAGTATTCTAGGCAAGGCAGCTGACAGATTAATTTCAAAACAACTAGTTAAGGTACAAAATAATGAGGTTTTATAGTTTTTTATTAATGGCAATTATCATTTTATTCGGAAGCCTGGTTAGCGAGTTCCACGAAGTCCGCGCGGAGGAAGGATTATTAAAAACAGAAAGTATCCGTCAGAAACTTTTTGGACGGATGGATGACAGGAAGAAGTCTAAGCCTCTACGTACGGTCAGTGAAAACATCTTAATTGGAGTTTTCAGCAGAGTTACTGATTCAGAAAGCGTTTGGATCCGTATTGAAAGACGTTCAGAATATCGCAAATGGACATTCAAACTATCCAAGAAAAATCTGAATTTACCGCGTCAGGAAGTACGTGTTTGGCTTAAATATGTTTCACCAAAACTTTCCATCAGTCACGGCAATGAGTATAACGAGTGGTTCCGTAAAAAAGCTGCTTTTGAGATGCAAAAGATTTTTTACAACAGGCAGGTAAGAATCAATTATGATTACTCAGACAAATTATTTCGGCTGGATGGAATGGTCTGGACTGGCGACACAAACATAAATATTTGGTTAATCCGGAATGGCTGGTCATTCTATCTGCTGGAAAATGAACCGCCTCTGGAGCATAAAGATTTACTTGCTGCAGAAAATGAAGCCAAACAACTTAAAGTCGGGCTTTGGAAAGCAGAGTTGCAGTAGGGTTTTTAGGAAAAAGATTTAATTGGACTTTTAACAGTTCAGTAATTTTATTCAAACTGATGTCGCCTCCAGCGATAAGGGCTATCAATGATTATTCCCGGTTCGTTTGCAGTTTCCAGTATTTCCAGGCAATCCAGGAAAATTTGCTTTTGCTGAGGCCGGTTAAATGCTTCACCCATGGCATGACCGAATGGATATTTCAAATGGTATGTACGCGGCGGTTTAACCGACTCGGTAATCTTACGGGCAATCGAAATGCCTACTGTCGCAATTCCTTGTCTCTCGACTTCACGCTGAACCAAACCGACCGTCTGGTTGCAGATACCTCAGGCGGGCACCAACAAAGCTATATCAACTTTCTGCTGCTTGATTTCTTTTGCTGCATCAACAGCGCTTTTTTGGATTAAAGTCGTCAAATAAGGTTCTTCTATGTGTCCCATGAAACTGTAATGAAATTTGTTGGAAGGGCCGACTATGCCTTCAGCCTGCAGTTCTTGTAGGACCTCAAAGGGCAGGATCAGATTTGGATCCAGATCTGCGTCACGGTGATCATAATATTTGTGAGAAATGGTTAAATCTTCTTTGGTGACACTGTAAGGAATTCGGCGGAAAGAACTGTCTCCATGTGGATCAATCAGATTAAAAGCTTTGTCGGATTTCAAATGAATACCACCAGTTGTAAATAAGGCAATTTTGCATTCTGGCAGTGGTTTGTTAAGCTTTGTCCATGGCACATGATCAAAGAGTACTGCTTCATAGCTGCGTGCCCAATAATTTTTCAGTACAGGAATACGAAAAAGCGCAACCCAAAGTTTGTCAATTAAAGATTCTTTTAACATCAATAATTATTAGAGAGCAAATGAAGTGTCAATCAAAGATAATATAGCAATCGTTCAGCAACAATTAAAACAAGCGGCAATCCAGTCCGGACGTACTCCGGAAGACATCCGGCTGATTGCAGTTAGTAAAACCAAATCTACTGAAATGATACTGCAGGCCCTAGCGGCCGGGCAGATCTCATTCGGTGAAAACCGGATTCAGGAAGCTCTTGGAAAAATAGAGGCCCTGACCGAAAACCCCCTGGTAGAATGGCATTTGATTGGTCATTTGCAAAAAAACAAAGTAAAGTTCTGTCCCGGAAATTTTCAGTGGATTCATACGCTTGATTCTACCGAATTAGCAGAAAAATTAGAAGCCCGTAGTGCTTTTGCACAAAAGAAAATCAATGTGCTGCTTCAAGTTAATCTTTCCCGGGAAATTACCAAATCCGGACTTCATGACTGGGAGGATATTTTGCAAGTATCAGAAACTATACTATCCGGGAAATGGCTCAAATTACGTGGACTGATGACTATTCCTGCACCAAATATGGGTGAAACTCCAACTCGAAAAATATATGAGAAACTCCGCGTATGGCGGGATAAACTTCAGCAAGAACTTGATTCTGAAGAAATCACGGAACTTTCAATGGGTATGACAGCTGATTTTAATTGGGCTATTCAAGAGGGGGCAACTATGATTCGAGTGGGAAGTGCTATTTTTGGGGAGAGGAATGAAGATATGGATTATCCAACGAATATGTAACTATTGGTAAATATTTAGGAGATCGTAGGTAATCACCTAGAAAACCACTCATTTTTTGTTGAAAACCGATCTTGTGCATTACGGCAATGGAAGCCTTGTTTACTGGATTCGTAACTGATTTTAAGTGAGGAACCCGTATTTTCCTGAAAGCGTGTTCCAAAGCACAACGTGCGGCTTCTGTTGCATAACCTTGTCCCCAAAATCTTTTTGCAATCCACCAGCCGATCTCTAAAAAACCTGGAGGATCAAATACTCCCACTCCACATAATCCTACAAAATTACGCTTTATTTTATCCTCTACGACCCAGCGGCAATAACCTTCTTTCCAGAACAACTTCTCCTGCTTATGAATGAAGCTCCGAATTCGTTTGTCACTCCAAGGTTTTCCCTGATTGACGAAACGCATTATTTGGGGATTTTTTGCTAAACGGGAAAAATTAGGATAATCAGATGATTTCCATGGTCGAAGCAAAAAGCGTTCAGTTTCTAAAAAGAATGATTCTGGGCTACTGTACATGAGAAAAAAGTCGTCTGGAATTGCTCTATCAGTCTAAATCTTCTGTGACATCAACAAAAACCACGTCTAACTTACGTTAATTGAGAAAGGCTGAAATACCTCTAATTCACTGAACTTTGGGGTTACAAAAAAATGTTAATCAGTTAAAAATTCAAAATATTCTTTTTTTTAAAAGCCAGGGGGTAAGTAATGGATTCTCCAAAATTTTTTTGTATTAAGCATGATGAACCTGTAAAAAGTCCTAAATCCTTGTCATTTCGAGCGAAGCGAGAAATCTTGCATATGCTACTATACTAATATCATTAAGATATCTCCCAACGGTCGGAATGACATATTGTTGATTTCAGATTTATACGAAACCATCAAGCAGGGTCAACCCATTTCCCATTCTCCTTGATGAGGTCAATTAATCGTTCCACAGCTCGTTCAGCAGGAACGTTGCGTTCCACACATGTTTTTCCGTGAAAGAGATTGATTTTGCCTGGAGCAGCGCCAACGTAGCCAAAATCCGCATCTGCCATTTCACCCGGACCGTTTACTATGCACCCCATGACCGCAATTTTAACTCCCTTGAGGTGTGAAGTGTGTACTTTTATTTGTTCAGTGGTACTTTCTAAGTCAAAAAACGTACGACCGCATGATGGACAAGAAATAAAATCTGCATTAAAAATTCTGGAGCGTGTGGACTGTAAAATAGAACGGGCTACAGGGATTTCATTTTCTGACGGTTCTGTAAGTGAAACTCTGATTGTGTCTCCAAAACCGTCGCAAAGCAAGGCGCCGATTCCCACTGCACTTTTTATACGTCCATCCAGTTCATTACCTGCTTCAGTAACTCCCAAATGCAGAGGATAATGCATGTTTTCATCATCCATTATTCGTACAAGCTGCCGATATGACTCAATCATCACCAGGGGATTAGAGGATTTCATGGACAGTACTGTATCCTCAAAATTATGCTTCCGGAGAATACGTAAAAATTCCATAGCAGATTCAACCATTCCTTCCGGCGAATCTCCAAAGCGATTCATCAGTCGATCTGAGAGTGAACCGTGGTTTGTACCAATTCTCAGAGCGCATCCGTATTTTTTCAGGTTTTGTATCAGCGGAAGCAATTTTTCTTCAACACGTTCCAATTCTTCCTGATACTGCAGATCAGTATATTCGCGTACTTCAAATTTTTTCCGGTCGGCATAATTGCCCGGATTAATGCGGACTTTTTCCACAAATTCACATACATTAACTGCCAATTGCGGATTAAAATGAATGTCCGCTACCAGGGGACGTTCGATTCCACGCTTCTTCATTTCAGTACGGATTGCGGGCAGACTGTCAATTGATTTTTGATTCGGGACTGTCAGGCGGATAATTTCACAATCCACTGCATCTAATCGTGCAATTTCTTCAATGCATGATTCAACATTGGTGGTGTCAGAGGTCAGCATTGACTGAATCCGAACAGGTTCAGAACCTCCAATCTTTATGGAACCGATTGAAACAGTGTTGGTATGACGTCTAGTGGGGAGCAATTTAGCCTATTGTGTTTTGGGTTTAATTTTTTATTGAGTGTGAAAAAATTTCTGCAAACAACATAGTTTCATAGTCTGTCAAACACGGAGCCATGTCCAGGGAGAAACAGGCGTTCATAAAAGCGATTTGCATATTGATCTGTCATGCCGGCAATATAGTCACAAACTATTCTATTTTGATCCCGAACACTTTTTGCCTCTTTCCATAAAATCTGAAAAGATGAAGGTAAAAGCATCTCAGCTTCAGATGAGAGAGTTTCAAACAGGGAAAGCACAACCTTACGTCCCCGATATGTTGCAGCTTGTACAGTATTTAGTTGGATGACATGACGCGAAACAGTTTCTTTCAGTGATTTGAGGAATTGTAGTGGTTCTTCCGGAAGAACTGCATTCCATCCCAGTAGGGGTTCTTCAAATTTTTCATTAAGTTTCAATTCTGCAGAAGTAATAAGTGCATGAACCAGTGCTCCAACAGCTTGTTTGCGGTTGTGCCCGGAGTTTTCACCATGTTTGAAAAGTTTTTTTTCAATTTGCAGAAGATTATTATCCTCTGCCCATTTTGGATCCAAATGTTTTGTGACTTCCTGCCAGTGGTCGAGAGTCAACAATCGCAAAACAACACCATCTTCAAAATCATGAACCCCATAAGCAATATCATCTGCCAAATTCAACAGTGAGGTATCCAGAGCTTTGTGGAACGAAAAACCATGATTTGATTGAGTAGGTAAAGTTTGCTCGCGGAAATGTTTTTGGTCTGAATCTGAAAGGGGTTCTAAAATCCAGTTAAGCACTTCCTGCTCTGTATCCAGATAACACTTTGGAGGTTGCCAAGCTTGTTGCTCATTTGTATTTTTAGAAGTGCCGGATACTTTCGGCAGTTTTTTTTGACGAAGTTTGGAATAGGGTACAGGATATTTTAGAACTCCCAGAAGGTTACGGCGCGTTAAATCTAATCCATACTCGGGTGTGTGTGATTCCAGTTTTGTGAGAATTCGCAATGTCTGTCCATTGCCTTCAAATCCTCCATAGTCGCACATTGCAAAATTGAGAGCAGTCTCTCCGCCGTGTCCAAAAGGTGGATGTCCCAAATCATGGGCCAATCCTGTCGTTTCTATCTGTTCAAGTCGGGGAAGCAGGTCTTTGAGATCCGGATATCGCTTTACAAAATTAAGTACAAGACCTCGTCCAATTTGAGCTACTTCCATTGAATGTGTCAGACGTGTACGATGAAAATCTCCGTCTAATACTCCGAGTATTTGTGTTTTTGCCTGCAATCTTCGGAATGCTGAAGAATGAATTACCCGTGCTCTGTCTCGCTCATAATCCTCGCGGTGATCGTCTTTCCGTTGTACTCCGGAAGGAGCGCGACGTTCTTTCCATGGGTCCATTTAAACGTTTATATCCGGATGTGAGAATAATTTATGTTCGAAATTTTTTTTATTGACTATCATGGATTATAATGGATTTTAATTAGATTTTCACTGGATAAAAAGAAGATATAAAAACCGGATACATGCTAATCAATTTTCGGTTAAGGAGAAAAGAAAGTCTGAACTCTTCAAATCACTTGATATATCCTTGAATTTGATTAGTATAAGTTGTTAAATCTTTATATTAAACTAAAATTACTGAGATAAATTTTTAGTAAAGGAGAACAGCATTTGAGTGAAGATAAACTAGAAGTCGAGGGGATTGTACTTGAATCCTCCAAAGGCATTTTTCGGGTAAAACTTGAAAATGATCATGTTGTTATTGGCCATTTGTCGGGAAAAATGAAAATGTATAAGATTCGTGTACTTCCCGGAGATACAGTCACAATAGAACTTTCCCCCTATGATCTGAAACGTGGAAGAATAGTGCGGCGGGAAAAAGTTGAGGTTTGAAAGAAATTTTATCTTTAAAGTTTTATTAATAATGATGGAAAGCAGGTTTGTTGGGTACTGTGGATAACTGGTTTCCCCAAGATTTAACGATTGATCTTGGATGAATATATTTGAACAAACGATCTGTGATTGGACCGCAAAGGTTCTGAACAACATTGATGATTCAAGAACTTGGGATACATCATCATTCAACGAATTAGTTGAGAAACCACCCAATCCTGATATGGGAGATTATGCACTCCCATGCTTTAGCTTTGCTAAAAGTTTGCGACGCCCCCCCTTTCAAATTGCTGTGGAACTGGCAGAGCAGCTTCAATCGTATATCTCACCGGAAACCCCTTTAATTTCAATCCAGGCAAAAGACTCCTATCTGAATTTTACTGTTTCTGCTGCTGTAATGGCTGAAGTAGTCTTACCGGATGTTTTCTGTGGAAAGTATTTCACAGAGCCCTCCAACATTTCCCGTGAACGGGTGATGATTGAATTTTCTCAACCAAATACACACAAAGGTTTTCATGTTGGACATATGCGTAATGTGGCGCTTGGAGATAGTTTGTGCCGTATCTTTTGTTACAACGGCTATGATGTAGTCGGAGCAAACTACATTGGTGACGTTGGAGCACATATCGCAAAATGTTTGTGGTTTCATAGTAATTACAACACTGAAACTCCTCCGGAAAAATTTCGTGGAGAGTGGTTAGGTGAACTTTACACGCATGCTGTAAAAAAACTGGATGAAGCAGAAGGTCAAGAGAAAATTAAGTTTCAGAAAGAAATCAGTCAAATTCAGCAAAAACTGGAAGCAAAAGACGAGCAATTCATTCAAGAATGGGAAAAAACGCGGGAATGGTCTTTGTTGGATTTTCAAGAAATATATGAGTGGCTGGATGTAAGTTTTGACCATATTTTCTATGAGTCCGAGGTTGATGAAGAAGGCAGGCAAATTGTAATTGAAGGAGAAAAAAAGGGATATTTCAGTATTCAGAAGGTGCAATTGGGATTGATCTTGAGGAGGAAGAACTTGGTTTTTTTATGCTCCTGAAATCAGATGGGAACACCCTCTATTCCTCAAAAGACCTTGCACTTGCACAACACAAATTTGACCAGTTTGGAGTGAAGCGCTCAATTTATGTGGTTGGGGCTGAACAGACGCTGCATTTTAAACAAGTTTTTGCCACCCTCAAAAGAATGGGTTATGAGCAAGTAGACAAGTGTTTCCATTTGCCGTATGCACTTGTTATGCTTCCAGAAGGTAAAATGAGTTCTCGTGCAGGAAATGTGATTCTGTTTTCGCAGCTGCGCAAAGAAATCATTGAAAGTATCCAATCCAATCATCTGGGAGAACATCGGCAGGAATGGAGTAAGAAAGAACTTGAAGAAACGGCTCAAAAAATTGCAGTGGCAGCCATTAAATACGGTATGCTAAATCAAGACTCAAATAAGCAGATTGTGTTTTCAATGGACGACTGGCTGGTTTCTGAAGGAGATACCGGCACCTATCTGGTTTATGCCTACGTGCGAATCAGGAGCATTTGTCGGCAAATTTCGCGTGAAGTGGTCGCTGATGTGGACTTTTCACTATTAGCACATCCCAATGAAAAAAAGCTTTTACGACAGATGTTGGATTTCAATCGCACTGTATTTAAATCCGGTGAGCAATACCGTCCTTCCCTACTTGCCCGGATGCTCTATGAGTTTTCCAAAGATTTCAGTCGTGCCTACAACACGTGTTCAGTAAAGCATGCTGAAACTGAAATGCTGCAAGCTGCCAGATTACTTTTATTTCACTGTGTTGCTGAAACTCTCCTGCAGGGTCTTCACCTCATTGGAATCTCACCACCAGAACGGATGTGACAAGATTGGAAATATTTTTGGACTAAAGACTTTAGGATTCCAGGACCATTCAAGAAAACTATTTTGTGTGTCTTTTATGGTACTGGAACAAGATTCTACAATAAGATCATTTATGCTTAAATGGTTGTTTATTTTACTAATATCACTCATCCTCTCTACGGAATTATTTGCAGACTATTTTAAATGGGAGATTCTGGTTTCCGAAAATGGTTACGGAACTGAGAGCCACACTATCCCTGTTGATTCAGAAGGAAAAATCAAATCTGCAGCAAATTTGGCTGAGTGCAGGATGGTAAGTTTTTGGACCCGGATAGAATCTGAGTTGCTGCTGGAAGGAAAAACTTTGGTCTGTGTTTTTGAAGACAAAAGGCAATCCGTCAGCGTTGTTTGCAGAGACAATCACCTTAACCGCAAATACAACAGGGTCAAAGAGCTTTATCCAGTTGCAAAAGATGGATTTCGGATCAATCCGGAATTAGGCGCAGGTTCACCCTATTTTGAACTGCGCTGCTATTTTTGAAGATCTGCAATTAGAGCAAAGCATTCAAAATGGACTGCACAGTTTCGAATGAACTCTTTGCAGCTTTTTTCAATGATGTAGAGGAAAGTTTGTGTCCATTTGCTCCAGCTAAATCACTGAGACAACGGACCACGATTGCAGGTATTCCAAATTGTTCTGCAACCTGAGCAATTGCTCCTCCTTCCATTTCAACGGCCTGCGCACCAAATTTTTCATACAACTCTTTCCTGGTTTCTTGACACTGAAGAAAAACATCTCCGGTCAGGATAGTACCCATCCGGACATCTGGAAGTGCGGTATTGATTTTTTCCTTTATCACCGAATCTAGAACAAATTCTGCTTTATTTTTCTGTAGCCCCATCGGTATTTCCCCTGCACGGTAAACTCGTATATTTCCGTCTTTCAGTGCACCGTAATCATACTGAATCAAAGACTCACCAATCAAAACTCCTCCAATTTCCATATCCGGATCAATACCTCCCGCGATTCCGGAAAAAATAAGCATTTCACACTTAAATTCCTGAATTAGAATCGTGGAAACCATCGCTGAATTGACTTTCCCTATCCCACATTCAACTACAATCAGCTCATGGAAAGAATGTTCGCTTTTGAAAAAAGTTCTACCACCAACCTGCTGTCCAGAATTTGGTAGCAATTTAAAAAAATGTATTTCTTTGGGGATGGCGCAAAGGATTCCAATTTTCATCAAAGACACAAATATAATTGACTAAAAATATTTTTTACAAATGGCCGGGAATTCTCTTTTTTTGCACCACTCGTAAAACTTCCCGCTTCCAAGTGCACAGGATGTGGTACCAAAGAATAATAAAAGGATTACGATGCACAAACCTTTACTATGTCGTACTTGCAAAACTAGAGCATTGAAAAATTTGCAACATTTTGATTTTAGAACCATTTTCACCTTTCATCAGTTATCTCAAAAACCAACTGTGCAAAATCATTCGTCCCACCATCCTGCAGAATTTCATGAAGCCTTTTCCCCATTTCTCCCGGAACACGTTTTTCCAAAAAACTATTCCACCACTCTAGGCCAGTGGAAGCTAAATCTACCTGGGAAACTATTTCTGCAGCCTTGTATTTTTTGATAATCAAAGCATTATCTTCCTGATGTGTTCCAGGAAGTGGAATGAGAACAGTATCTTTTTGTAAAACAGCAAGTTCACCGAGAATCCCCATTCCTGCGCGTGTCAACACTATTTCACTCCTGGAAAGCAAGTCACCCATGCCCTCATGGATAGTTTCTATCTGGTGGTAATCCGGATGAGAAAAAGCGGAAGATTCTTGTTCCAAAGAATTATTCCATTTTGTTCCAGTGAGGTGTACAACTTGAAAATCAACAAGCCAATGTTTTAACAAGGGAAAGATGGCTTGATTCAAACCAACTGCTCCCTGACCGCCTCCAGTGATAAGTATAAGCGGGCGTTCCGGATGTAGACCAAAACGTTCATTTGCACGTTTTGCACTGGCAGAGTATATTTCCTGACGTACAACCGGGCCTATTTTTCGTTTCAAAGATATGGAAGGAAACTGACTGGCAGTACTATCAAAATAGAATACAAGCGCACTGCTGACTGGAGCCATCAAGCGGTTAGCCAGTCCGGAGCGCAAATCCATTTGCATAATCACATGAGGGATCCTTAAAAGCCAGGCGGCATAAGCTACCGGTACACTAACAAAACTTCCTGCAGAAACAATAACCTGTGGGCGGAAACGGAGCAAATAAATCAAACCTGTTATTCCACCTCCGAGGATATACAAAGGATCGATAAAATTTCTCCAGTTCCAATAACGCCTGAGTTTCCCGGAAGGAATGGTGGAAAACGGTATCTCAGCTTGCTCTACCATTTTTCTTTCCGGACCAAATTTACTGCCTAAGAAAAGAAATTCGGAGTTCTTTTTTAGTCCTCGAATTTCCTGTGCCAAAGCCAGCAGGGGTATGGTTGGACCACCAGAACCTCCCCCTGTGAATAAAACTCGAACAGTTTTATCACTCATAGCTTCCGTCTCTTTTCCTGTTAGTTGACACTTCCTTCCACAACTAGTGATTGAGCCTTCTTCAATTCTGCTTGAAGAATGTTGCTCAAACCTACTGCGTCATTGCAGAAAATCCATTCCACTCCACGGTTAATTTCTCGAAAAAGATTATTTTTAGACCTGGGATAACCAACTCCAATATTTTGTCCGCAGTCCAAATGTTGCTTTACTAATTTTCTGTGAAGTAACAGATAATGCCCTCCAAGACCGGCATAGTTTTCATTTAACGAGATATTGCTTAATATTTTTTCGTTAAAAACCGCAACCAAAATTTTTGCTGAATTTTCGGTAAAAGTCACTAATTTCAACATTTCTGGAATCAGGCAGAGCAAATGAAAATCTTTTTGAGGTTTTAACTGAGAAAAAAGTTCTTTCAGTATCCTGTTTTGTTTTTCGGGTTGAGGATAATATTCTTCTTTGGCCTCCACCATTAAATGCAATTTCCCCCCGTAGCGCTGAAGTACTTCTTCCAGTGTTGGAATATGAGGGCAGATTCGATTTAGATCTTCCAGTTTTGTCTCTGAAATCCTGGTATTAGAACCGTACAATCTCATTAAATCCGGATCATGGGAAACAACTGGATACAAGTCTTTTGTCCAGCGAAAATCCAGTTCAATACCCCAAATCCCATCCGTTTCTAGCGCATGATCAAATGCAGTCAAAGTGTTTTCAAAAATTTCTTGGTTGTCATGCTGCCCGCGGTGAGAAATAATTTTACATTGCCCTAATTTTTCCAGAGTAGGAGTCTGTTGGGGTATGACAGCAAAGACCAAGTCACAAACCTGCATCAAGCGGGTTTCCAGCCAGGTTGGAAGTTCCATAATAAATTAGAGTGCTATTCTTTTATTTTTTTGTACACAAACCTCTAAATTTTCTATCCCACTAAACACTATCGGGAGATTCTTCCCAGATTTCCTTTACAAATTTTAATGGTCTCAACTTCTCAACTATTTTATGAAAAACTGGCCAGGAAACCGATTCAAGTTTTATGCGAATATCTGCCTCTTTATTTTTCTTAGCGGCTGTCTCGGAATTAATTATTGCTACACCTGCATCCTTTATTATTTTCGTTATTTGAAAAAGAATCCCTGTTCCATCAATCACTTGGAAATGAATAATGTGAGAACGAGTTATTTTTTTAGAGATTTTCCAAGCCACATCAATTGGAATTTTGTTTTGCTGCAGACGTTTATTTTTACGAGTTAATTTGGAGCAGTTTGTGACGTGTATTTCAATTTCATGATCATTACAGATAAAACCTGTGATTTTGTCTCCAGGAATTGGGAAACAACAACTAGCCAATCGGATTAAGGGGTTTTGAATATCATCGATCAAAAAAATGTTTTTGTCGCCACCAAATATATTCCCCCAAAATTCTGAACCTATCATCTCTTTTATACGACCAGTATGTTGATACTCAAGCAATTTATATTTTCTGAGAAACATTTTTAGAGGACGTTTTTGCAGTCCAATTTCCTGAAAAAATTTGTTTGCTGATATTTTTTCTGCTTTAAGTGCCTCTTTTACAGCCTTGGATTTGATCCATTTCTCTGTACCTTGCTCATCACCATAATTTCGCAATTTCCGATCCAATAATGTCCGCCCAGAATTTCTGGCACTGATTATTTTTTGTTGTTCCAAAGCACGTTTAATTTGGGCACGGCTCTTTGCAGTTTTGACTTGTTCAAGCCACTCTTCTCTCGGCTGAACTCCATGGTCTGTGAGAATCTGCAAAGCTTCCCCTGCAAACAACTGACGCTCACGAGGGACCCTTTTTTTTGTTGTTCCTACTGAAGAAGGATTTACCAGGGCACCAATGCAATGGTTTCCAAGTTCTGAATGAATCCCATAAGCAAAATCTAGCACAGTAGCACTTTTTGGAAAAACAAACATATCACCTTTCGGACTATAGACCTGTACCTGATCAGACTGTACATAGCTCATAACTTCGAGCATGCGAACGTCTTTATCACCAGCCAACTGATCAAGTTGGTTGAGGTATATCCTGTAATAGTCAGCTAACTCAGTTGGACTTCCCTGCCAATGAGCCATGATTCCATCCTGATTTTTTTTCAGCATTTCTTCTGAAACGATCTCAATACATGTTTGTTCACCCTCAATTCTTAACTCTGTCTGGATTCCTTCATAACCATTCCAGAGAGGGTTGCTTATGTAATCTCTAATTTTCAAAGGAATTACATAAAAACTTGTATGAACTATTCCAAGTGCTTTAAAACAGTCCAAGCTGTTTTTGACAATAATCCTGAAACCTTCCAATACATGGTCAATAGGACCTCTTTCCTGAATTCTGGAAGAAGGATGAACAAATAGCGGCTCGATCGTTTTATATGCTAAATTATTCTTTTCAAGAGTCCTCAGCAAAGAAATCCTCATGCCATTTATTGTTGAAGCACGGGCTTTTTTCAGTTCATCAATTTCTGTGAGTGTTTTATTATATCTCTTTGGGTACAGTAGTTTGAAACAGAGTTCGGTGTGCTCCCGGCAAATCTGTGTTAGTCCCAGTCTTTCGGCTATAGGTACATATACATTTAGAGTTTCAAGGCTGATTCTACGCTGTTTGTGGCGGGGCATGGCTTCCATGTCTCTCATGTTATCGAGTCTGTCAAACAGCTTGATCAGCAAAGCACGAACATCCTGTGTCATGGCTTTCAACATACGCTGATAAGTTGCGTCTAAATAATCTGCTTCTCCTTCTTTTGGACTTTCCGGATTTTTTATTTTAGTTAGCCCTCTGACAATATCTGCATACCAGGCTCCATATCGATTTTTGATGTCTTTGTGTGTAATTTTAGTATCTTCAATGATATCGTGAAGAATGGATGCTACAACTGTTGGGGCATCCAACCCTGCTCGGCAGATATAGTTTGCCACACGAAGGGGGTGTATTATGACCGGTTGTCCGGATTTACGTTTTTGATGTTCGTGGTGTTTCCGGATATCAGCAATGGCTTGTTCAAGCAACTCTGAATCTTTAACTGTACCGTATTCCTGAACATAGCTCCGAATTTGCTTGACTAACTTTGCAATCAAGGCTTTATCACTGGCTGAACTAGCTGTCTTTTTGGTGACAGGCATTATTGCTGTTTTGAGCATATTGTTATTGTGGTAGAAATTCTCGTGCTTGACCAACTCCACTGCAGTAACGCAAAGGGGTTTCAATTCGGATTGGCTTCCAACCTACTTCAAAGTTTAGATCCCACAAAGATTTTCTTATTTCACGGAACATTTCAAAACTGTCTGGGTCAACCCAGAAAAAAAAGTAGTTTTCTTCCGGAGGATATTTTTTCATTAATTTTTTCATCACCCCATTACGCTGAGAAAACTGATGCCACCACTGTCCTGCTCCCGGAGAAGGAAGAAATTTAAGACAGTGTGCGTGTCCACTTCCGACTGTGAGTTCAATGGAAAATTGATCCAGATTGACATGTTTTGGTAAAGGCTCACTACCAGAGAGATATTTTTTTAGCCTTTGATAAACTAATGTACGATCCAGGTACAATAAACGGTT
>FUWD013170145.1_pt1 | contig 34508 bp, 34 predicted proteins | sample 1063281 | NCBI WGS metagenome assembly FUWD01 (sample SAMEA79048168, study PRJEB19326) | metagenome | biome: marine | reverse complement strand
CAGCCGTTTCTGTTTATCATGAACGATCTGTGTCGCTCTACATGAAGGTGTGGTAGGTTTGACCGGCAAAAACGATCAGAAACCGGAGGATCAATCCGCCAAACAGCACCATGACGGGCGCGACGTTCGGGAACCTGATGTGGACGCCGGCTGCTTCAAGAAACTCGAGGAGCAGCGGAACGACCAGGCCCGAGGCGATAAAAATTCCCCAGAACCAGAACATATAAGACATGCCGGCCAGATTGATGTCGCCGGTGATCAGGTGCATCATGGCTCCGTGCGTATTAGCCGATCCTGTGAGACCGCCGAGCACAAAGAGGCCTACAGTCATCAGTTCGATCCAGATTGCGTTTGCGTCGATCATGCTGTAGACAGGCTTTTCATCTTCAGGTGCGAGCAGCAGCATCAGCGCGGCAGCGCTCGATATACCCGAAACGAGAAAGAGCATGCCGAGAATGGAGCTTGACCAGAGCGGACGGGCTGAGAAGAAGGAAAGCAGGATGCCGGTGTAGATACCGATGCCAACGCCGATATGCGCATTGACCAGCGCAACGATGGTCATGTGGTTTTCCGTCCAGTCTATCACCTTGTTGATCGGTTCGATATTGAAGCCGCGAAGCTGTCGTTTGTTGACGAGCATAGCCTGAAGGATAGCGAGCGGGAAGAAGGCGATCAGAATCCAGCTGCCTGCCGACATGGGCGAGGTCGGCTGAATGGTGGTGTAGAATGCCCACACATAGAGCGGATGCGCCAGATCGAGGAAGAGAAAGAGCATGCCGATGCCGAGCAGTGTAGGTGAAAGTACCGAACCGATGCGGACGGCAAGGCATGGGCATCCATCGCCCTGATCTCTCGGGCCGATGCCGAACTTTCGCTTCAGCACGATCATGATCGATGTGATTACGAGCAGGCCGCCTGCAAGACCGCCGAGAAAGAGGTAGAGGGGAATGTGCCACTCCCAGATGTGGAGATGCGGCACCACATTGGGGTTGATTTTCGTCGAGACGATTTCATTAACTGCAGTTGCCAACATTGTTACGCTCCGGGTTTATTGCTTGCGGAAATCCACTGCAGGCTCGGCTCCGTTCCTGCATGTTCTTTCTGGCGGTAAACGATTTTACCTTTCAACAGCTCTTTTGTCTTCTCATCCATGTTGTTGAAATCGACAAGGTTCAGGCTGCCGGTAGGGCAGATCGAAACACAGGCGGTTTCAAGGCCCTGTTCGATCCGGTGCTTGCAGAGCGAGCATTTATCAACATACCCTTCGGGATGCACGTACCGGGCATCATAGGGGCAGGCGGCCATGCAGGCCTTGCAGCCGGTGCAGAGCGATCGGTTGATCTGTACTGTTCCGTCTTCGGCATAGTGCGAGGCCCTTGTCGGACAGTAGGTGACGCAGGGTGCGTTTTCGCAGTGCTGGCAGCGCTCCGATCGGTTCTCCATGGTCAGTTTCGGATACTCTCCTCCCGACTCCTGCACAACCCAGTCGCGGCAGTACCCTTCAGGTACGTTGTTTTCCTGCTTGCAGGCATAGACACAGGCCGAACAGCCGACACAGACCCTGGTGTCGATAACCATTCCATAATTTTTCTTGTTGCTCACGCTTTATGCCTCCTTGATGAATGTCACAAAATTGTTCTGGAACCCGACGGCGCCCATTGCCGGGTCTATTTCGGTTCTCGATATAAGCTGGTTGTGCGATGCTCCCCGTTTGTGAGCCCAGGTGAGCTTGGCCGAGGTGTGGCCGAAACCATGAACCATGTAAACCGCATCGGTACGGATACGCTGGGTGACTTTCACCTTCACCGGGAACTCGGAAACCACGCCATCCTGGTTTTTCAGGTGTACATACTCTCCGTTTTCAAGACTGTGTTTTTCTGCGATGCGGTTGTTAACCCAGACCTCGTTTTCTTTCGCAGTAGCAAGGTCGCCAAGAAAGCGGTTGTTTGCTGTACGGCCGAACGTCAGCATGGGCTTGCGTCCAGTCAGCATACGGTAGAAGCCGGTCGGCGGTTCGGGATGCGCGGTATATTTCGGTACGGCATCGAATCCTCCAGCCTTGAGCCGGGCCGAAGCCAGTTCGACCTTTCCGCTCGGGGTTTTCAGGTTGAGCGGTTCTCCTGGCTTGCGGTATAGATCGGTTTCAGGCATCACCAGCACCCCTTTTTTCTTGATCTCGGCAAGCGAGCTGCCTACCAGCTTGAGCTTTTTGTCGAGCCCTTTTTCAACGCTTGGAGGAAAGGCTCCGTGAATGCCCCATTTCTCGGTAATCATTTTCGCGATCTGGTTACCCGGTTTCGAATCGTACATAGGCGGTACGGCGGGTTGACGAAGCGCGACAAACGGAGTGCGAAAGGCTCGGCCGTTGTCGAGATCATCATACCTTTCCAGATAGGTGCACTCAGGCAGCACCACGTCGGCATAGCCGGTAACCTCGGAAGGCAGTACGTCCACGGCAACCACGAACTCAGCTTTCTTCATGGCTTCGATGGCCTTGTCCCGGCCCAGAGTCATGGTTTCCGGCAGGTTTACGCCGTAAATCAAAAGTCCCTTGACCTCTCCCGAAATGGCCTGCTGAACGATTTCATGAGAGGCGATGGTATTCGATGGCTCATCATCCGGGAAGAAAGGATATTTGCTGTGCACCTCTTTTTCATAGGCAGGATGCTCATGGGTCGGAGGCGGCTGCACGAGCGGAAACTTCTGGAAGGCAACAACACCGCCCGGCATCCTGAAATTTCCTACCAGCGCATTGAGAATATGAATGGCCCGGATACGTTGCAGAGCGTCGCCGTACCAGTTGGTGCGCCGACCGCTGTGTACGAAGGCCGCCGGGGCATGGAACGCGTATTCGCGGGCAACCGTTCTGATCGCATCTGCCGGAATATCTGTAATGGCCGAAACCTTATCAGGCGTCATATCCTTTACCGAATCCCAGAGTTCGCCGAAGCCGACGGTGTGCGCCTCTACAAAAGCTTTGTCGTAGAGGTTCTCGCTGATGAGTACATGCATGAGTCCCTGCATCATGGCGATATCTGTTGCCGGCTTGATGGGCAGCCAGTGCTGGGCTTTTCCGGCAAGAGTGGAGAATCGCGGATCGAATACCACGATTTTCGCTCCGTTGCGAATGCCTTCGGAGATCTCCTGTACCGCGGTATTGTGCATGTTCTCTCCGAAATGGGTGCCGAAGAAGACCATGTACTTGCTGTTCTTCATATCAAACCCTTCGGGAGTATCGCTCGGGTAGCCATAGGTCAGTACCGTTGCCTGACGGGCTGGGCCGCAGCAGAGGTCGTAGGATGGTTTGGCATATTTATTCACGCCGATCTGCGAGAACATGTTCTTAAAGAATGAAACCCCGTAACCGTGGTGAAGCATGGCAAGCGCTCCGGGGCCGTACTGCTCTTTGATGCCGTACAGCTTCTCTGCGACAAGCGTGATAGCTTCATCCCAGCTCGCTTTTCTGTAAAACTGTTTTCCTCCTTTTGTTTCCCGGATAAGAGGATAGGCAAGGCGGTCGGGATCGTAGAGCAGTCCAGTGCCTCCGGTGCCCCTCGGGCAGAGTTTCCCCTGGCTGAGAGGATGGTGGTCGGATCCGGTGATCTTGTAAACCTTGCCGTCGCGGACATGCGCAGCGATACCGCACCGCCAGAAGCAGTGTTCGCAGAATGAATAGACCACCTTGCTTCCTTCATCCCCAACGGATGAGCCAGCTCCGGAAAATGCCTGTGCAGCACCGGCTGACAAGGCGGTAGATCCTGCAAGGAAAATCGAAGATATCTTTATGAAGTCCCGGCGGCTGAAGTTCTGGCCATGGCTCATATGTATGGGCTCCTTACTGAGTGTTAATGAAATAATGGAACGACAGTTTCTATCCTTCTGGCTTTTCTTACTCTGCGCAGGTATCCGTCAGCACTTTCCTGTGCCATGCAGTGAAGTGCCGGCAAAAAAAGTATAAAAAAATCAGAGAGAGAAGCATCAGGCAAGACGGGAAAAACCCATGCTTATTGCAGCAACGAATGTGTTTCTCTGGCCGGAAAAAGGAATATTTCAGGTAAAGAATAATTCCTTTGCAGTGACGGCTTTTGGAGAAAAAATTATTGAATAAGAAGTAAATATAATTGATGAGGCAACATCATGCAAAATGAAAATTATTTCAAGGTCTTTTTATTTAAGTTATTGTTTTATAAAATATTAGGCTTTTTTTGAGTTCTTTATTTATAGTTATATAGCTGTATAAATATATAGATTTTATCTGTTTCAGATTGCGTTTACTCTATGCCGTACTTGTTGTTTCTTTTATGGAAAAGTAATAACAATTGTTATGTTTTCGATACGGAATCCGCATTGTCGGGGGCTATGCAATTTATGAGGAAAAGAGCGAAGTCAGAGCAGCCGGGAGCTGAAAGACCGGTTTTTTTCTCGGCAGTCGAATTAGTACATTTGAGGAAATCCTTCAGCTCGTAAATCATCAGAGGTTATGAAACCACTTTACTACTTTGTCGGCGCAGGGCTATCCATTCTGCTGTCGATCTATATCTTTATCTTTGGCACGGCACCCAACCACGAGCTGATCGCTATTTTTATCGGCCTCTGGGCGCCGACCATCATCTGTCTCGGCGTTTTCAACACCCTGCTCGGCATTCTTGACGAGATGTGCTGTGCCCACAAGCGGATCGAGGAGCGGCAGACGTGCGGCCATGAGAGGTAACCGTTCAACCCCCGTCCGGTTCATTGTTCTCACGCCCGGTTTTCAGGGGGCAGCAGCATGAATCCCGCAGCATCGGTTTTGCTTGTGGGAGCGGGCGGCTTTCTAGGTTCTGCCGCTCGCTATCTGGTTGCACTTGTCATGCCCTTTGCCGGCAGCGGGTTTCCATTTGCAACCTTTGCGGTTAATATGCTCGGCAGTTTTCTGATTGGCCTTCTGAGCGAGCTTGCGGTTTCAACCACCATGGTCTCTCCCGAAACCCGGCTTTTTCTGGTAACCGGGTTCTGCGGCGGTTTCACCACCTTTTCCTCCTACATGTACGAGAACGGCGCGCTCATCAGGGACGGCCAGGTGTTCTATACAACCCTTTACCTTGCAGGCAGCATCGCCGGCGGATTTCTTGCCCTTTATTCAGGGATGCTCACCGCAAAACTCTGGACATGATGAACTTCATCGAATCGGAACTGCTGCGGATCTTTGTAGGTGAGCAGGAAAAGCTGCACCACAGACCACTCTACGAACTGCTTGTCAGCGAGGCCCTGGAACGGGGAATGGCCGGTGCAACCGTATTTCGGGGTCTGCTCTCCTTCGGAGCTCACCACAAGGTGCATACTTCCAAGATTTTCGAGCTTGCTGGCGACCTTCCGATGGTTGTCGAAATCGTGGACACCACCGAAAAGATTGAAAGCTTTCTGCCGGTTGTCGAATCGCTGCTCAGGGAGTCCGGAGCGCAGGCTCTGGTGACGAGGGAGACGGTGCGTCAGTGGACGACCTGAAGGAGAGTTTACGTGTCAGGAAGAGCTTTAAAGAAAATACGAATGAAAGGCGCAAATTATTCGGCTCATTCATGGGAGAATTGAAATGCTCAAAGCGATTACCTTCAACGATTTCAAAAGTTATCGACATGCCATATTGCCCCTGGCACCGTTGGCTGTCATGATTGGCGCCAATGCTTCGGGTAAAAGCAACGCTATCGAAGGGATGCGGCTTTTGTCATGGCTTGCCCGAGGGCAGAGTCTGTCAGATATTCAATATGCCGTTCAGAGTGGTGAGAGCATTGTGCGTGGTGCCGTCAATGATTTGTCCTATGAATGCGGGGACTCTTTCGGAATGGAGGTTGAAACCGATGAAGTCGAATGGAATCGATTGGCTTTGTCGCTCACCCGAAGAGAGAGAGGCTTGCATATAACGGCTGAATCTATGACACATGACGGGGCTGTCGTTCCCCTCTACATTATCAGGCAGCCATCGGTTAAGCAAGGTTCGGATGTCAGCGTCGCTTATAACAACTTTTCAACGGGGGGGAAAAAGCCTCTTGTTACTTGTAGTGACCAGTCAGCTATTTTTACCCAGCTTACGAGCCCGGCGACTTTTGATTCCGTGCACCAGTCATCTCGTGAGATCATTCCTGCCGTTACGAAGCAACTGAAACAGTGGCTTTCAGCGATGCTGTTCCTCGATCCTGTTCCCGCCCAAATGCGCGATTATGCGTTTCCATCTGATTCTGTATTGCAGGGAAACGGTAAAAATGTTTCGGCAGTGCTGTATAATCTCTGGTGGAATGCAGACCTACAGCTTGACCTGTTTGCGTCAGACGATCAATTGCATGTTTCAGAACAAAAGGAACAAGATTTTAACCGCCAGTCTATTCTCGGTTTTATTCAAAGTCTGCCAGAGCAGAATATTGCCGACATTGATTTTGTAAAAGAACCGAAAGGGCGTGTGATGGTCAAGCTTACCGAAACCTTTGGCGGGCGCTCAAAAGAGTATGATGCTTCTTTGCTCTCAGATGGAACATTGCGGGTGCTTGCCATTGCCGCAGCGATGTTATCTGCGCCTGAAGGCAGTCTGGTCATTATCGAGGAGATTGATAATGGAGTGCATCCCAGTCGCGCGCATCATCTTTTAAAGCAGATACAGCAAATAGCCCAAACGCGATCTTTACGAGTTTTGCTTTCAACACACAATCCAGCGATGCTTGACGCTCTTCCGGATTCGGCGGTTCCTGATGTCGTATTCTGCTATCGCGACCCGGAGGATGGTTCGAGTCGCCTTGTCCGTCTGGCCGATGTGCCTGATTATCCCGAACTGATCGCGCAGGGAACGCTCGGCCATCTGATGACATCCGGTACGCTGGAGCGTTTCGTGAAGTATCATCCGACAGGTGAAGAGCGCAAGCTGCGTGCTCTCGAATGGCTGGACAGGATGCGTACGGAGGGGGGCAATGGGTGAAATTGTTCTACTCGATACATCGGTCTATCTGAACATACTGGACGTGCCAGCATTCAATCAGAATCGTGAAGAGATTTTTGATGACTTTCAGATTCGTATCGAGAACGGCGACAATTTTCTTTTGCAGATGGCTTCGATATGGGAGACGGGAAATCATATCGCGCATTTGCCCGATGGAAATTTGAGGCGTCAGTTTGCCGGGAAGCTGGTGATAAATGTCCGTGATGCCTTCAATGGTGAGGTGCCGTATCGACCAACCTACTTTCCAGATCGCAAGGTCTTTATGGCTTGGCTGGCTGAATTTCCCGATTATGCCAAGCGCAATAAGTCCGACATGAAAACGGGTGAAAGTGTCAGCCTCAGCGATCTTTCCATCATCAAAGAGTGGGAACAGACTCGCGATCTGCATCCCATGAGACGAGTGAGCATCTGGTCGCTCGATAGTGATCTGAGCAGTTATGATACCGGCGGGCATCGTTGATTTGTAATCTCTCATACATAGTCTCGCACTGCAACGGGGCGGATCCGATGCACTGATTGAGCATGGAGCGGGAGTATCCCTGTACGGGTATAATTCTTGCGTTTTTATTCAAATTATATTGGATCAGGTATCAAATTATTGATTCTGCGTTGGCGAGTTATGTTTAATCCCAATAAACAGTTGCTACAGAGAGAGTCGTCAATCCCAAAATCATCCCGACAAAAAGGGCCGCCTTTTCAGGCAGCCCTTTGTTTGTTTATCTGTTGTCCTGCGCAGCTTACTGGTGAGCAGCGACAAGTGCGTTGTAGTTCGCCTTGACGGTTTTTTCCAGATCCTCGTCCGAGTGCACGTAACTGGTGAACATGGCTTCGAACTGCGAAGGGGCAAGGTAGATGCCCTGGTCGAGCATGGAGTGGAAGTACTTGCCGTATTTCGCGGAGTCGGCGGTGATGGCGCTCTTGTAGTCCACGACAGGCGTTTCGGTAAAGAAGAGGCAGGCCATGGAACCGACGCGGTTCTGCACGTAGTTAAGGCCGAGCTTCTGCATGTTGTCCCTGAAGCCTGCTTCGAGGAATGCCGCTTTCCTTTCGAGTTCCGGATAGGGATTCTCCTCCATGAGGATCTTCAGGGTTTCGAGACCAGCAGTCAGGGCAAGCGGGTTGCCTGAAAGGGTGCCGGCCTGGTAAACGTCACCAAGCGGAGCTACCCGCTCCATGATCTGGCGTTTGCCGCCGAATGCGCCGACCGGCAGACCGCCGCCGATGATTTTGCCCATCGTGGTGAGGTCAGGGGTGACGCCATAGAGCTCCTGAGCACCGCCGAGGGCAACCCGGAAACCGCACATGACCTCGTCGAAAATCAGCACGATGCCTTCCTGATCGCACAACTCGCGCAGAGCGACGAGGAACTCTTTCTTTGCCGGAATGACGCCGGTATTGCCTGCAACCGGCTCGATGATGATGGCGGCGATGTCGCCCTTGTTCTCGTTGACCAGCAGTCTGACCGATTCGATATCGTTATAGGTTGCGTTCAGGGTGTCTGCAGCAGTGCCTTTGGTGACGCCAGGGCTGTCAGGGGAGCCGAGTGTCAGCACGCCTGAACCTGCCTTGATGAGGAAGCTGTCGCCGTGGCCGTGGTAGCAGCCTTCGAATTTGATGATTTTGTCACGGCCGGTATAGCCGCGGGCAAGCCGCACTGCCGACATGGTTGCCTCGGTTCCGCTGTTCACCATGCGCACCATCTCGATGGATGGTACGATTCTGGAGAGCAGTTCGGCAATTTCGATTTCCATTTCAATCGGCGTGCCGAAGCTGCTGCCGATGTTCCGCAGGGTGTACTCGATGGCAGCGGTCACGCGGGGCTGCATGCTGCCGAGAATGAACGGGCCCCATGACCCGACATAATCCAAATAGGTGTTGCCGTCAACGTCGGTCATGTAGGCGCCTTCACCCTTGGCCATGTAGATCGGGGTTCCGCCTACGGATTTGAACGCACGGACCGGGGAGTTGACGCCGCCGGGAATGAACTTCTTTGCAAGCTCAAAGAGCTCTGCAGATTTGGTTAGCTGAGGCATGTCGAGCAGTTCGGTTTGGAATTAAACAAGATGATTGCAAAAAGACGTTATCTCTTCAGGGGACCTGTGAAGATTATATGAGGCTTTTCCCGAGAAAATTATCCTTCAAGATAGAAATCATCCTGCAGATATAAAAACCCGTGAAGGTCAAAGGGGTTATTTCGAGAGCATTTGTGCAACAACGGCAAGGTTTCTGTTTCTCGGGGCATGGTCGAGATGCTGTCGGCAGTACTCCTGAAGAAGCTTGCAGAGAAATTCGGTTTCCGCTTCTCCGGCATCAATTTCGTCAAGGGCTGAAAGCGGTGCGGAAGAGAGCTCGCTGAGCAGCCGGTAAGCGGGCATGGTGATGGAGTGCTGCTGCGAGATCTGACGCAGGGCAGCTGCGGGCAGAGCTACGCCGCCTGGATTCATCACAAACGAGAGTTCTCTCAGCATCATGGTCTCGGCAGCGGCCGAGAGAGGTTCTCCGCTGTAAACGCAACGATCGAGGGATGGTTCAAAGCCGAGGGTCGAAATCATTCGCAGCAGAAACCAGGCGAAAAGCAGTTCAAATCGCTTCTCTGTGCTATAGAGGATCTCAAGCACTCCGGAGAGGATCGAAAAGAGCGGCAGATTTTTTTCTTCACCCTCAAGGGCTTGACTGATAAGGTCGATAATCCGATACATGGTGGCGAAGCGCTCCATGTCAGGTTCTGCAGAGAGCGGGCTGAAGAGCAGACTGCCGTCGCTGATCAGTTGAATGTCGCGGCCGTTTTTTTATAAAGCACAATGTCAAGCACGTTACCGGCGCTGAACTTACCCGAAAGCCTGCTTTTCGGGTTCCGTCCTCCTTTCAGGATAGCAGCAAGCTTGCCGAACTCGCTCGTGAAAAGCGTGCAGATCTTCGATTGATCACGGTATTTGATCTCTCTCAGCACCACTGCTCGGGTTTTAACGATCACGGCAGGAACTTTTTTATTTTTGGAAATATAGTTATATACGAAAGCTTCCGCTTTTTGGGGCGGAAATTCCCATTACAGGCATGCGATACAGAAGAATCCATGGCGGAACGCACAACGTCCGTTCATGGTTGAATTGTAGAACAATAACATAGTAAGTATAAGCGGAATCCCGATTAACTGTCGTGAGCGGTTCCAATAATCAAGGAGGAAGACATAATGCCAACCTATCAGTACCGTTGTTCAAGTTGCGGAAACGAACTCGAAGTATTTCAGAAAATGACCGACGACGCGCTGACCAAGTGTCCCAAATGCGAGAAAGAGGCTCTTGAAAGGGTGATCAGCGCATCAGGCGGTTTTTTGCTCAAGGGATCGGGCTTCTACGGCACCGACTACTGCGGAAGCAAGAGCGCCCCTTCAACCCCGTCCGCACCATCAGGCGGCTGTTCTACAGGCTCCTGTCCCTTTGCGAAATAAGCGTCATCGCCCAACGGCTGGATCATACGAAGCCTTCCCGGAGAACGGGGAGGCTTTTTTGCTTAAAACGGTTTTTCCTGTTCTCTCCATACGAATTTCTTCAAATTGATTTTCCTGTTTCCCCTGTACGAATCAGGATACTGCTTCCCTTCGACGTTACCGGTAACCTTAACCCGATCCAGCTTTCCGTCGATGAAAAACATCCGGATTATCTTGCCGCTTGAATAGTTGATGCCCGAGGGTTCGTTTTTTTCATTGTAGAGGTGGAACAGGCTCTCGGCCTGTCCGGTAACGGTAACTCCGGAAAGTTTCGCGTTGTCGGTCATTGCGATCACCATTTTTTCGCCGCTCATCTGGTTATAGAGCCGGGGATTTGTCGAAAGCGTATCCCGTGCCGCGAGCAGAGCGTTCCTGTGAGCCTGCACCTCATCTATCGTCTGCTTTTTTTTCGCTCCGCCGCTCTCTTTCACATGTACCATAATGATGTCGCCGCTGAGCTGTTCGTTTTTTCCCCAGGCAATAGCATCCTCATAGAGCCAGATTCTGTCGTTCTTTTTTTCAATTACGGCTTTGTGCGCTTTGGCAATCAGGCTGCCGTCAAGCATTCTTCCCCGGACGTTTCCCGTCAGTTCCCCCTGCTCCGTATCTGGGTAGTAGACGCCGTTATCGGCACGTACCTCAACTTTGTTGTCGGTAATGACAATGTTGCCCGAAAGCGTAATTTTCTTTTCCGCTCCATATTCGGTGGCGCGATCGCAGGCAAGCGTTATGGTGCCATGCAGAAATCGTACGTTGCCTATCACCGAGCGAAAAGGCTGCGGCGTGCCGTTTGAAGCGGTTTCCCCCCCCTCGATGGTATCGGCATTGAGGAGAATAATTTTCTTTTGTTCCGCCTTCAATGTATTATGAACCGGAACCGGGATGGATGCTGCCATAAAAAGCAGCAGAAAAGCGGTGAGCAGCGGTAGTGAAGAAACTTTTCTCATTGAATCATTTGTTTTTTCCTGGTACCTGTCCCGTAATCTGAAGCGGCAGTTCGGCAATGCAAGCAGGTGTCTTGAATCCGTATGCAGGTGTTCATGAAAGATCTTTATCCTAATGTAACAAAGCTTTGTTTTTACTGTGAAAAAATTACTATTGGCCGCAGGCGGCAAGCCTGGCGCTCTTCTCCTTGCGCCACTATATAATGCGCTGAAAAAAAACGGAACATTCAAGCCTGTTGCGGTTTTTGCGGCAGCAAAAAGCGCCGAACCTCTAAGCAGGGAGCTTGCGACCTGTTTCGGCATCGGAGAGGCTGGGCACACCATTACCCTTGGCGAGGACTCGCCGGGTCAACAGCTTGCCGCTGTGATAACCGGCATGGAAACCATTATCGAACGCGAGCAGCCGACTCTCGTTATGGTGTGCGGCAGCGATAACGCGGCTCTTGGTGCTGCACTGGCCGCTACGAAACTCGGCGTGCCGGTTGCCGTGGCCGATGCGGGATTGCGCTGTCACGACCGTTCCGATGCCGACGAGATCAACCGTATTCTTATCGACTCCATCGCAGACCTGCATTTTATCAGCGAGCACAGCGGCGAGTACAACCTGATCAACGAAGGCGTTGCCGACGAGAAAGTCTTTTTTTCCGGAAACCTCTCCATCGATACGCTTGCCGTCCTGATGGAGCAGGCCGAGCGCGACACCATTGCTGCCGAACTCGGACTTCAGCCGAAAAAGTACGCGCTGGTGCTCCTGAACCCAGCCGGAGCAATAGCAGCCAGAGAACCGCTTGAAATGACCCTTCGGCTTCTGAAAAAGATGTCCGGTTTGACCACAGTGCTTGTTCCTCTTGCTGCAGGGCTCGATGAACTCATGAAGCAGCATAAGCTCGACAAAGCGTTCGGTGGGGTAGAAGGGCTCGTGATGATTGCGCACCCCGGCCATGCGGGCCTCTTGACTCTGTTGAGAGACTCTGTGCTGCTCATTACCGATTCCGAAGAGCTGCAGGCGGAGTCGACGGTCATGAATGTGCCCTGCCTCACCATGATGGACAACACCGCGCGTCCCGCTACCATCGAAATCGGCACCAATGTACTTGTCGGGATTGACGAGGAGGACATCATGAGCCGCATTCACGACATTCTGCATTCCGGTGAGCATGCAGACAGTTCGAAGCGCAACAAAATTCCTGAAAAATGGGACGGAGCAGCAGCATCGCGCATCGTCGAGGTGCTCGGCAGGGTGCTGTAATTCCAATTCTATTTCAATAATGCATTTACAATCCAAGGCCAAGCGATGAGAGGTGGGCGGTATTCAGTATTCAGTAGCCGGTAGCCGGAAAGCCCAGAGAAGAAGTGACGAGGGGGAGATTGTGGGCTGTGAGCGGCGGGCTGTGGGCCGGGGGGGATTGAAGAGGAAGAGTTGCGCACGGATTGGCACAGATTGATGGATGAGGGTTGACCGGGGGATTGTGTTAAGCTCTTCAGCTATCGAGCTGTCAGGCTATCCAGCTGTAAGAGTAAGAACGCGGTTCCCGCTGATTGAAGAGGGAATTGATTTTCACGGATGAAGAAGAGGTGAGCTGTTAGCCGTGGGCTGGATTGAATGTCACTTTTCTTGCTGAAAAACTATCAAGCTATCAAGCCAGATGGGCGGTTAGCGATGAGGAGGGAATGGGTGGGAAAGGGGGAGAGTGGGTTTGATGGTGGTTTTCTCGGTTCGAAACAGGTGCCTGTTTTTTGGTGGGGAGGATTTTCGGGTAACGGCATAGTTGTATTGGAAATGGAATAAGTTGATTACGGCATTCCCTATGTCCAGATAAAGACCATTTTAACCGCCGTTATGAGAGAAAAAAGGCGGGATTATGCCGAAGCTGACGAAAACAGCATATCGGGAAGCAAAACTGCCGTTTTCTGTCGGGGGTTATCGCTCATCCCCCCGTGAGGAGTGCGTCGGGTATTTCATACCGTTCATCGCTATCCAGACTGACGATATTCAGATCGCCTTTTTTCATGGATTTCAGAGGATCGGGAGCATCGGAGGCAACAGGCTTGCCCTTTACGAACAGGATTCTCCGTTTCATGCCGTCCGCAAAACGGGCTTCTATGGTTGCTGTTCCGTCGGTTCCCCTGCGGATGACGAACGCTTCGCAGGAAAGCACCTTCGGGTCGAAGGGATGCCGGCAGGTAATTGTAGCCGAGGCGTGGAAGGGCGTTCCGGGAATGAGCGCATCCGCCTTTTCGGAAAGAGGCGCGAGCGGTTTGCCGGTTACTCCGATCTGCAGCGTATAACCGGCGGACTCATTACGGCGGGCTGCCGGTCGCATCAAATAGACGCTGACGGTATAGCTGCCGTCAGCGGGAAGCATGCTTCTGAAGCTGTTTCCGGAAGTGCTCCCGATAAACATCGACAGATCGCTTTCCGGCGGGTTGACGTTGAAGAAGTTTTGCGGATTGGTTGTTTTTATGGTGATGTCGAGCGTCTGGCCCGCTTTTGCTGCTAACCGGTAATCGATATACTCGTTTCCTTTCAGGCGTCCTTTTATGACCGCAGATGAGGAGTTTGCCGCAAAGCGGACCTGTTCGGTGCGGTAGTCGTTCTTCACAGGAGCAGCATTGCCCGCTGTCGGCAGGTCAAGCGTGCACATTGCCACTGTTATTGATGCAATAAGGAGGTTTTTCATACCGGAGAGTTTTTATTGTTTATTTCAGTGCATGCAGTACGATGTGGTTATCTTCGAAATACTCGAAAAAACGATGAATCTGCGATGCCCGATGCTTGTTCCGGGCTTGATTACCGTTTCTCCGAGTTGTGCCGTTTTTGCGATTGTTGCGTCGATATCCTGAGCTGTGCCGTCAGCATTTCGCCTATCTTTTTCAGATCGAGTATCATCAGTATTACCGATCTATAGTGTGCTTTTGCGCGCTTTATGTTGCTACCATGAACATCGACTCTTTTTGCTTTCATTATGCGTCGCCTGTGATTGAAAGCGGATTTTGTCTATGTAAACCGGTCATCCTGTCATTTTTCGTTTATTTGTGAAATAAAACAATTGGGGGTTCTGCGAAGATGAACATGCGGCTTCACAAGACCGTTCTGAAAAAGCCGGCAGAAAATGGCGGGAATATTCCCAAAGATCTGCTTGATCGAGTTTAGTACGGCTCATTTTACTGGCTTCACAGGATCTGATGCAGCTTGCGGAAGGCTGCCATTTCAGGCAGCCTTCCGGCGTGATAGATAGTTTTAACTACTTTTTCGTTATCCTGCAATCGACCCGCCTGTTTTTCTGCCTGCCCTCTTCGGTTGCGTTGTCGGCAACGGGATGTTCCGCTCCATACCCCTCAGCTTCAAGTCTTGTCTTGTCGATACCGAGTTTCACGATTTCAGTCATGACCGCTTCGGCACGATCTTTTGACAGCTTGAGATTCGCCTGTGAATCGCCTACGTTGTCCGTATAGCCGCCGAATTTCAGCGATACAGCAGGAAAGGCTTTAAGGATTTCATTGATGTTGTCGATCTGTTCCTGGGATTCCGGTTTGAGAGTAGCTTTTCCGGTGTCGAACACGAGCCGGTCGAACGAGAACCATGTCTCCTTGTCGGCTGGTTTCGTCGGATCCCCGATGAATGCGATCAGTTTTCGTTCGATGCCGAATTCCGGTATGTTCAGCTTCACGCCGTTCGGCAGTTCGTATTCGGCGAAGGCGCCGAGCGAGTCTGCTGCGACAGCTGCGGAGTCAGGAGCTGCCGTCGAGGTATCCGGAGCAGCCTCACTGGTGTCGGCCGCAACAGCCGCTGCCGGCGGGGGAGTCTCCTTTACCGGAGGCTGAGCGCAGGTTTTCATGAGCAGGCCAAGTACGGCTATGCCGAGCAGGAAAGGCCAGAGCCCCTTGGCGAACGAGGCGATATTGCCCGGAATGCCGGTAGGTACGGACGGCGGAGCTCCTCCGAGCTGTGACAGGCTGAGCAGTCCGAGCACACCGGGCAGACCGGCGGGAGCCGCCCGCTGGACGGCGGATTTCTGAGAGTTCAGCAGGTTCGTGAGGCCTTCGGAATCGAGGTCGTCCGAAGCTACCTGTCTGCCAAGTACTGCCATGACAAATGGGGCCACCATGCCGAGCAGCGATGATGCAGAGGATTTTGCCAGTCCGGTGGAGGAAGCAATGACCTTGCCGAGGTCTGCTGCTTTGCTGCCAAAAAGGAAGGATACAAGCTCACTGCCGGTTTTCAGCAGCTTTTCGGTCTGGCTGCCTCCCGACAGTACGCTGCCGAAATCGTTCAGGAGGTCGCCTTTGAAGCCTCCGGCAGCAATCCTGCTGACAATTTCCTGCGCGCCTCCCGTTGCGGACGCCTTGTTCATGAGACCGCTCATAATCGAAGCGGCAATCGCACCGAGGCTTCCGTTCACTGTTGCGGTTTCTTCGCCCAGCAAGGCTGCCATTTTTCCGGTATTTTCTCCTGAAAGGCCGCCGGTAACAAGTTCCAACAGGTTCAATGCCATAATGATCTCCTTGTTCAGATGGTTTTGGTGCTCAGTGTTCAGGATATCGAGATGCTCCGGAAAAGGGTCATGCCCTTGCAGGCGTCAGTTCTCCTGCGAGAGCAGAACGTTTTCGCTATCTATCGTTTCTCTGCCGTCAAGCCTTAATGCCCGTACCATGTCAGGTTCCTGCAGATAGTGCATTCTGGCGAAAGCGATGATGTTCAGGTACTCCCGGTTCCCGAGCAGAGCCTCCAGTTCCTCGATGATCCGTTCATCGGAAAACAGTTTATAGCAGATATCGCAGGTGCTGTTGCTGATATACTCGGCGGGGAGCAGATCGCTTTTCCCTGCATGGTTCAGAAGCGATACCAGTTTTGCCGGTCCCCAGATCCGGATGATCTGCAACAGCGGGTTGATTTCGGCGTTGTCGAGAATCGTTTCGAGGCTGTTTTCATTGAGGTTGCCCAGGCGCAACGGGCAAGGGCCAGGAAGGGTAAGTACCGGCCCGATACAGGCCATGACGTTTCCGTCAGGGTAAACAACCGGAGCACTTGCCATGGTACATGCCGAAACCGTCGGCGTTGCGGTGCTTTTATGATGGTATGAATCATGGTGTTTCAGCGCCCTGCCAGCAGGATATGTGACTGCGATTCGTATTTCATCGGGAGTAACGATGGTTGCAAGCTGCCGGAGAATTGCCTGGTATTCCGGGCTCTCTTCGTTGTCGGTACAGATGGCGATATTGTAATGCCGTCCCGTTTCACGTGCAGCCCATACTGCGTTTCTGATATTGTCGATCGGAATAAAGCGCTGGTGATGGACGTCGGTGCTGATCGAAAGATAGTCGATGGAGGGAACCTGTTTGAGGGCCTCCAGGGCAGGCTGCTTCTCTTTTGCCCAAAACGCGTTGGTGACCACCGATGTGACGAGCCCCTTTTTGTGGGCATACCCTGATATTCGACTCAGATGGTCGATGTTGTAGAACGGTTCTCCCCCGGTAAGCGCCAGGCCTCTGACTTTTCCTTCGTCATACGCCGCAGCCTGATCTATCCAGTCGAGTGCCCGAACGACGTCCATCTCCTCTTTTCTGTTAGGCCCGGCGTTGACGATGCAGTGCGGGCATGCGATCGTGCATTTGTAGGTGAGCATGAAACTGATATTGCTCAGAAAGGGAATGTCAACAGTACCGGCACTCATGAAGATATCTTTTGTGATGTTCCGGATGGAAAAAACAGGGCACCCATACGCTGCGGTACCCTGCAGTCGTTATACGGTCATTGCCAGCTTCTGCATCAAGCTATTTCTGCATGATGACGACTTCGAATTTTTCCGCAAAATCCTTGTCGGCAAGGAGCGCTGCCAGATCGATTTTTTTGATGATCCCCGGATCGACTGGCCAGAGGCCTGCCGGATGGTGCTTGATGACGATGCGTGGGGATTTGGCGAATACCTCCATAAGGCGGGGCGGCATTTCGAAGCGCATCTCGTTAGCTGCTGAAACCGGAATTTTTGATGCCATTGATCACTCCATTTAGGGTTTGGAAAAACAATACAAGCAGAGAAATCCGATCCTGGTCAACTCGGGTTGGTACCAGTTATGGGGAACTCTATAAAGGTATTGCTTGCCCGGATTGCAGCGTTTTCCCGACAAGTCGGGATCGAAATCCTCATCCCGAAAGCTTTCGGGACTCCGGTTTCCGCGCTCCATCCGCCATGCACGTCGATCGCTCGTCACGCTTTATAGAGGGCCCTTATGCATAAGGCGGTGTACTGACGGGAATAAGCAGATTTACCTGCTTATTGATAAAGTAAGTCGAACGACTGTAAAAAACAATGGAAATGGTTGCCGCATTTCTTGTTTAAAGGTGCGGCTTGATCCTGTTCTGCATAATACAGGCATTTTTCTAATAGGTTTTGCCTTCAAACAGCAGGGGATCGACGCTGGTGCCGTAAAGGTACGTGCCCCAGTGCAGGTGAGGAGCTGTCGAAATACCGGTATGGCCAACACGGCCGATCACTTCGCCTTTTACAACGTCTTGTCCCTCTTTGACGGCGATGGCGTCGAGATGCATGTAAATGGATGTCAATCCCTGTCCGTGGTCGATGATGACGGTGTTGCCATGCAGGCGGAAGCCCGCGTTCACGGTTCCTGTCAGGATAATCCTGCCATTTGCAGTGCTTTTTACCGGCGTTCCCCGAGGAGCCGAAATATCGATGCCTTTATGGTAGCTCGCTACCGGCCCGCCGTCGTAAGAGCGTTTCAGGCCGAACAGGCTGCTGGTTCTGCCGGTCGAGGGGCGCAGGAAAGTCCCTGTGTACAGCTTTTCGGGGCTTTCGGTCTGCAGGGCTGCTTTGACCCGCGTATTTTCCGTTTCGGTTGCCTTGATTCCCTGTTTCGAAGGGTCGAGCGTGATATACTGGATTTTTCGGTTGTTCGGTTTTACCAGTACCGGAACTTTCTGTTCGAGGCTGTCTGTCCGCACAAGGATGGCATAGCTTCCCGGTCTGGTAAGGTTTTCGACGGGCACCAGCGCTCTCCATGAGCTGTCGGGCTGTCGGAACATTGCGTAGCTTCGCTCCATGAACCAGAGCCCTGGTTTTGAGGAGGTATTGGCAACCCTGACAGTGAAGAATTGGCCCTGCTGTCGGTTTTTTTCGGGCACATCGACCCTGAGGCTGTCCGGCAAGGCTTTTGCCGTTGAGGGAGTCAGGTTTATTGCGGCGGCAAAGAGTAACAGCAACGTTCCGAGTGGGCGCAGGATCATGGCGCAATGGTTTGTTAGAGTTCAAGATCGTACAGTAGGGTACCCTCAAATCCGGTAACGACCAGCCGCTTGTTTTTGATCTCTGCGACAGACCATGCGGATTCCGGATGTTCCGAGCGGTTGACGAAGGCAGGCAGGACAAGAAAGTGCATGCCGTTTTCTTTCGCATATCCGCCGAAGTGGTAATGACCTCCGATGCATGCTTTCACTACCGGATAAGCGCTGAGCAGTTCCCGTACCTCCCGATGGTTCCAGAGAAGGCCGTGTTTCATGTCGGAAGTGGCGGGATGAAGCGGAAAGTGGCAGATCGCAATGACCTGTTCTCCGCTTGCGCCTGCGTTAAGCAGTTCCGATTTCATCCATTCCATCTGCCGCTCTCCTATGGCACCGCAATAGTCATGCAGTTCCGGCTGCTCAAGGCATGATTGCAGCAGTTTCCGGTCGGCATCGGTTTCCGGTTCGTTCAGAACGGAGACATCCATACCGTCGAGCACAAGAAAGCGAAAACACTCTGCCGTAAATGAATAATAAGGGAACGGCAGTCCGAGTTCCCGCAGCAGCTCCTTTCGCGGAACCGCCAGGCAGTGGTTGCCGATGACGTGGCGGAAGTGCCCGTCATACTTTTTCAGTATCGTGAGTACCTGCCGCAGTTCTTCAGGTGCGCTGCCGTCGGAGCCTTCAATCAGGTCGCCGAGCTGCAGAACGAAATCGACAGAGCTGTCGCGGAAAAATACCATGCCGGCGAGAATGTCCGTGGCTGTTCTGAAGTGGATCTCGGAAAAGTCGTTCACCGGGAAGTGTATGTCGGTGATCAGGCCTATTCGCATGGGTACTTCGGTTTCAGTCGCTGAATTCGGAAAGGTATTTTTCCATGAACGCATCAAGATCGCCGTCGAGCACGGTTTCGATATCGAACCGTTCATAGTTGGTTCGGTGGTCCTTGATGCGCCGATCGTCGAGTACGTAGCTGCGGATCTGGCTGCCCCATTCGATTTTTTCTTTTTCCCTTCGATCTCGCGTTTTTTCGCCTCCTCCTCTTCGCGCTGTCGCTGGTAGAGCTGGGCCATAAGCATCTTCATGGCGCGTTCCCGGTTCTGGAACTGCGAGCGCTCCTGCTGACAGCCTACCACGATACCCGAGGGGATGTGCTTGATGCGTACGGCGGTTTCAACCTTGTTGACGTTCTGGCCACCCTTGCCGCCGCTGCGGAAGGTGGATAGTTCCAGGTCTTCCTTGCGGACGTCGATTTCAACGTCGGGAGGAGCTTCCGGATAGGTATAGACACTGGCGAACGAGGTGTGTCGGCGGGCGTTCGAGTCGAAAGGCGAAACCCTCACCAGCCTGTGTACGCCGTTTTCTGCCTTCAGGTAGCCATAGGCATATTGGCCCTGAATTTCAAGTGTGGCTGTTTTGATGCCTGCCCCGTCGCCTTCCTGGTAATCGTCGGTATAAACCTTGAAGCCTTTGCGTTCAGCCCAGCGCATGTACATGCGGTAGAGTATTTCGGCCCAGTCCTGTGCTTCGGTTCCTCCGGCTCCTGCATGAATGGTGATGATGGCGTTGCCGGGGTCGTCCTTGCCTGAGAGCATGTTTTTGAACTCAAGAGAGCTGATGTCGCTTTCGAGTGCGGCTATTATGCCTGAAAGTTCGTCGTTGAAGGATTCATCCTCGAGTTCGGAGGCGATCTCAAGTTCCTCACGGCAGGTTTTCGCTCCGGCGGCAAGTTTATCGTACGCTTCCGTCCAGGATTTATGCTCGTTCAGCTCCTTGAGGATTTTGTTGGCCTGCTGCTGGTCGCTCCAGAATGCGGGGTCGGCGGTTATTTTTTCAAGATCGTCGATTTTTTCTTTACGTTCATCGACGTCAAAGATACCCCCGTAACTGATTCAGGCGCTCTTCTATAGCCTGCAGTTTTTCTTTTTGCGGTTCAAACATGATGCTGTTGTAATTCCTGTTGTTAGATGCGTCCGGAAAGTGCTCCGGAAAAGCGATTCCGGTGTTTTTCCGGAGCCGCTGTTTCTCTATTCAAAGCTAAGGAATAATTTTTTTAAGAGAAATCAAATGCATAAGGCAAGTAAACTTTTATCGATACTGGAGAAATCTTCATATTTTCCATTCAAGAAAACACGGGGCGATATTTAATCATATGGTTTTGTCTGAAAACCTTGTTGTCCTGACTGTCCGGTTTTTGCCCTGTCTGCCAACCTGAGAAATTGATTATGAACAATACATTCCGTCATGCGGTACCCCACACGATCCTCGATGATTTTGACGGTCGTCAGAGAGTCATTATCGAAAACGTTGCGCCTGAACTTGATTGCGGAAAATATCCGGTTAAATGCGTAGAGGGAGAGCGCCTGGAGGTTCAGGCCGATATTTTTACCGATGGGGCCGATACCGTTTGTGCAGCTCTCTGCTGCAGACCCTCAGGCAGCGAATTATGGCAGCGCCATTCCATGCTTTCTGGAGGTAACGACCGGTGGCAGGGCTTTTTTGTAACCGGCAGGCCGGGACGGTATGAGTACACCATTGAAGCGTGGATCGACCATTTTCTTACCTGGAAAAAAGGGTTGGTGAAAAAAGTGGAAGCCGGTCAGGATGTCTCGCTCGATCTGCGTATCGGCGCGGCATTTGTGGAAAAAGCTGCCGGACGGACAGACGGGGAGAGTGCCCGGCAGTTGCTCGCTTATGCAGAAAAACTTATTGCTGAGGAGCCTTCAGAAGCAGTCGAGGCCGCGTTGTCGGCAGGCCTTGAAGAGCTGATGCTGCTCTATCCCGACAAGTCCTGTGCTTCGCGTTATGAGAAGGCGCTCATTCTTGTCGTTGAGACGCCGAAGGCCGGTTTCAGCTCCTGGTACGAGTTTTTCCCCCGTTCATGGGGAAGCGAGCCAGGTGTGCACGGCACCTTTCGGGACTGTTTGCGCCTGATTCCGTTTATTGCCGGAATGGGGTTCGACGTCGTCTATCTTCCGCCGATTCATCCTGTAGGATTGACCAAGCGAAAGGGGAAGAACAATGCTCTTACGGCAGGGCCTGATGAACCGGGGAGCTGCTGGGCGATCGGCAGCGCTGAAGGTGGTCACAAATCCGTGCATCCGCAGCTTGGTACCATAGGAGAATTTTGTGCTTTCGTTGCCGAGGCGGAGCAGCAGGGTATTGCCGTTGCTATCGATATTGCATTTCAGTGCTCGCCGGATCACCCCTATGTGCAGGAGCATCCCCAGTGGTTCAAGTGGCGTCCTGACGGAACGGTACAGTTTGCCGAAAATCCTCCAAAGCGGTACGAGGACATTCTGCCTATCGATTTCGAGACTTCTGACTGGCAGAATCTCTGGCTTGAACTTCGCAGTATTTTTCTTTTCTGGATTGAAAAAGGGGTTACCATTTTCAGGGTCGATAACCCTCATACCAAGGCGTTTCCATTCTGGGAATGGGCCATTGCGACCATTCACGAAGAGTACCCGGAAACGATATTTCTTGCCGAAGCCTTTACCCGTCCCCGGTTGATGGAACGTCTTGCGAAGACCGGGTTTACCCAGTCCTACTCCTATTTTACCTGGCGGAATACCAAATGGGAGCTGCAGGAGTATCTCAAGGAGCTGAGTACGGCTCCGCTGAAGTATTATATGCGTCCGAACTTCTGGCCCAACACGCCGGACATCCTGCACGAAGAGCTGCAGAGCGGCGACCGCCGGAAATTTATTACCCGCATGATACTTGCGGCGACCCTCTCCTCGAATTACGGAATGTACGGGCCAGCCTACGAACTATGCGAGCATCAGCCTGTAGCTCCGGGGAAAGAGGAGTATCTCGATTCGGAGAAATATGAAATCAAGCAGTGGGATCTCGATCGTCCGGGCAATATCCGGGCAGAAATCACGCTTCTCAATCGTATCAGAAAGGAGAACCCGGCTCTGCAGAGTACGTCGAATATTGATTTTGTGCGCATCGATGCATCCGCAAGCCATGAACACGATTGGCTGCTCGGCTATGTGAAATATTCCGGTGACGAGCAGAACATCATTCTCACCGTTGTCAATCTCGATCAGTCCAATACCCAGGGCGGATGGCTCCGCTTCCCTCTCGAGAGGTTTGGATTTGCGGCAGGCAGCAGTTTCATGCTCGAAGATCTGCTGACCGGCAGAAACTACGAGTGGCATGGCGAGTGGAACTATGTCGAACTGAACGTTTCGGAGATGCCCGCTCATGTATTCAGGGTAGTGTTTTTATCATAACTGCTATTAAATAATTAATTTATTGGATCTTAAAGAATCAGCCATGTATCAACCCGAACCGCTCTGGTACAAAGACGCCATTATTTACGAAGCACATGTCAAAACGTTTTACGACAGTAACAACGACGGCATCGGCGATTTTGAGGGACTTCGTCAAAAACTCGGTTATCTGGAAAGTCTCGGCATTACCGCTATCTGGCTGCTGCCGTTCTATCCGTCGCCGCTTCGTGACGACGGGTACGATATCGCCGACTATATGTCCGTTAATCCCGATTACGGGACGCTTGAAGATTTCAGACAGTTCCTTGAGGAGGCGCATTCCCGCGGGATGAAAGTCATTACCGAACTGGTGGTGAACCACACCTCAGATCAGCACGCGTGGTTTCAGCGGGCTCGCAAAGCGCCTGCGGGCTCTCCCGAGCGGAATTTCTATGTCTGGAGCGACGATATGGACAAATATTCCGAGACCCGCATTATTTTTCAGGATTTCGAAGCATCCAACTGGACCTGGGATCCGGTGGCCAAGCAGTATTTCTGGCATCGATTCTATCACCATCAGCCCGATCTGAACTTTGAAAATCCGGAAGTCCATCAGGCACTTTTCGATGTGCTCGATTTCTGGCTCGGTATGGGCGTTGACGGCCTGAGGCTCGATGCCGTTCCTTATCTCTACGAGGCAGAGGGCACCAACTGCGAAAACCTTCCCCAGACCTACGATTATCTAAGGAAGCTTCGCAGTTATGTCGACGAGCATTATCCAAACCGGATGCTGCTTGCCGAAGCGAACCAGTGGCCCGAAGATTCCGCCGCTTATTTAGGCGAGGGCGATCTGTGCCATATGAACTTCCATTTTCCCCTGATGCCGCGCATGTATATGGCGTTGGCTACCGAAGATCGTTTTCCCATTCTCGACATTCTCGACCAGACTCCGGAAATTCCTGAAAACTGCCAGTGGGCCTCTTTTCTGCGTAACCACGACGAACTGACCCTTGAAATGGTGACCGATGAGGAGCGCGACTACATGCGTCGGGTATATGCCAACGATCCAAGAGCGCGCATCAACCTTGGTATCCGCAGAAGGCTCGCTCCGCTCATGACCAACGACCGGCGGCGTATCGAGCTGATGAACATTATGCTGCTCTCGCTGCCCGGCACTCCGGTGCTCTACTACGGCGACGAAATCGGTATGGGCGACAACTATTATCTCGGCGACCGGGACGGCGTTCGCACCCCTATGCAGTGGAATTCCGACCGTAATGCCGGCTTTTCTCGAGCCAACCCGCAAAAGCTTCTGCTTCCGGTCATTATCGATCCCGAATACCATTATGAAGCCGTTAACGTGGAGGTGCAGGAGAGCAACACCAATTCGCTGCTCTGGTGGATGCGGCATGCTATCGCCACGGCAAGACGCTACAAGTCGCTCAGTCGAGGCAGCATCGAGTTTCTGCAGGTGAACAACCCCAAAGTGCTGATATTTACCCGCACCTTCGAGGATGAAACCATGCTTGCCGTGATCAACCTTTCCCGAAATGCCCAGGCGGTCACGATCGACCTGTCCGGCTACGAAGGGTGTATTCCCGAAGAGGTTTTCAGTCTGAACCGGTTCCCGAAAGTCCGCGAGACGCCCTACATGGTCGCTCTCGGAGCCTACGGTTTCTTCTGGCTTCGGCTTGTCAGAGAGAACGCCCAGGAAGAAGGGCGCCCCTATCTCGACTCGCCGTATGCGAAAGTCGCCCGCTGGCAGAGTTGTTTTGTCGGCAAAAGCCGGGAACGGCTCGAAACAGAAATTCTTCCGAAGTATTTTATGGGCAGCCGCTGGTTCGGAGGCAAGGCAAGAACTATCATACGCATCGCCATTATCGATACAATCCCGGTTGAGGGGTTGGAGCATGCCAAACTGCTGATTACCGAGGTAAGCTATTCAAGCGGCGAAAACGAGCGGTATCAGCTTCCGGTCTGTTTTACTCCTGAAGGTGCCATCAGCTCTGTCGCTGACAACTTCTTCAGCCGGGCTATTGCGAAAGTCGTACTTGGCGATGAGGAAGGGTATCTCTGCGATGCCACCTATGAAAACAGCTTTCTCAGTCGTCTTTTCCACCTTGTTATGGGCAACTCGGAATGGAAGGGCAAGCTCGGCAATGTCAACGGCGTAAAAGGAGAGGCGTTCGACGGAATTTCAATTGATAAGGGTTCCGGGCCTGAACCGTTTCTGCTCGGCAACGAGCAGAGTAACACCTCCATCCGTTATCGTGACGATCTCTGCCTGAAACTCTATCGCAGAATTGAAACAGGAGTCTCTCCCGAAGTCGAAATGTGCCGCGCGTTGTCGGAGAGAAGCTCGTTCGCTCAGCTGCCCGATTATCTTGGGACGCTTGATTACGTTCAGAGCCGTACGAACAGGTACTCCATCGGTATTCTGCAGAGTTTCGTGCCCAATGAAGGCGATACCTGGAAGTTGTCGCTCGATTATGTACAGCGGTATTATGAAGAGGTGCTTTCGAAACTGCAGTGCGGCATCGAACTGCCGCCCCTTCCGGTTCTGAGCGGCAATCCCGTTCCTATTCCTCCGGCAATGCAGGAGCTTATCGGCGGAACCTGGCTCGGCCTGGTTGAAAAGCTTGCCGAACGAACGGCCGAGATGCACATCGCGCTGGCCTCGATGACCGACCAGCCCGAGTTTGCGCCGGAGCCCTTTACGTCGCTCTACCAGCGTTCCATCTATCAGGCGATGTGCGAGCAGGTAAAGCGCAGTATGATTCTGCTTCGCGAAGTGAAAGATTCCATGACCGGCGAGCCGAAGGAACTGGTATTGCAGATGCTGGCCAATCAGAAAAAAATTCTGCAGCAGTTTGAACCGATCAGAACCGGAAAAATAGATACCCTGAAGGTGAGAATTCATGGCGATTACCATCTCGGGCAGGTGCTCTCTACAGGCAATGACGTCGTGATTATCGATTTCGAGGGCGAACCTTCCCGGCCGATATCGGAACGCAAGATCAAACGTTCGGTTTTTCGCGATGTTGCCGGCATGATGCGTTCGTTCGATTATGCGGCCTTCAATGTGCTTCTGCAGGCAAATCCGGTGATCAGGCAGGAGGATGTAGCGCGCCTTGAACCATGGGCCGAGCGCTGGAGCTACTATGTTGGTCAGCACTTTGTGGATTCGTATTTCAGTGCGGCAAAGGGGCATGAAATCGTTCCCGAAGAGGCCTCTCAGCGAGAGCACCTGCTTCGCGGCTACCTCATGAACAAGGCGGTTTACGAGTTGAATTACGAGTTGAACAACCGTCCTGAGTGGGCCACGATTCCCATGCGGGGCATTCTTAAGCTCATCGAGTTGTAACGAGTCATTGTAAATATTGCCGGTACGGTCAGAAGATTTTTCCACCGTATCGGCAATGTTTTCCCTTCCGCCATGAGCGCAGTCACTTCATACACGATTCAGGTTCCGGTACACGGGCGCTATCTTTTAAGGATGCCCGATGGAGAGGTTTGCACACCGCTGCTGGCCGGATTTCACGGCTACGGCGAAACCGCCGAAGATGAAATGGCGCGCCTTGTGGCCATTGGCGGTTCTTCAGGATGGTGCCTTTGCGCCATAGAAGCGCTCCACCCATTTCGGACCCCCAAAGGCTTGTCCGGCGCAAGCTGGATGACCTCGAAGGATCGCGATCTGCGCATCGCCGAGAATGTCAGGTATGTCGATGAGGTTGTAAGCTCCCTGCTCGATTCCGGCAGGGTAAGCGGCAGGATGGTATTGCATGGCTTTTCGCAGGGAGCCGGTATGGCGTGCCGGGCCGCCGTGCTGGGCCGGCACGCGGTCGCCGCCGTGATGCTGCTTGGCGGCGACATACCGCCGGAACTCGAACGGCTCGAACGGATGCGAATGGTACATCTTGCCAGGGGCAGCCGCGACCCCATCTATGCGGAGGAGCGCTTCATGTGCGATGCCGGGCTGCTCAGCGACGCCGGAGTGTACTGCTCGTCCGTTACCTATACCGGCGGTCACGGGGCTGTCGAAGAGTATTACCGGTCGGCAGGGGCGTTTCTGGGGAATTTATGAGGGTTTCCGATCGCTGAATTTCATGTTTTTCCAACGGCAGCAAATCGTATGAACTGTTCCGTGTGTTCTTTGTGGGCGCGTTCGATGGTTTCGGCATCGCATTGCATGCCGAGTTCGAATAGCTCGACGAACTGATTACTCCGCTCTTCTGCGCTGAGCTGACGTATATATGAGAACTCCCATTCGTTGAACCTGTTCATTTTTTCTCTCAACTCAAGGACGGTTTCAGCCGAAAGCTTCATCGCATGCGTTCAATTTTGTTCAATGCCCTGAGTTTTTCGCGCGGTTCCACAGCACGTCGAGCTCTTCAGCGTCGTACTCCTGCCAGGGGCGGCCCGAGGCCTGCACCTCCCGTTCCATGACATTGAAGCGCGTCATGAACTTGCCGGTAGCCTTGCGAAGCGAATCCTCGGGGTTCACGCCCAGAAAACGGCTGTAGTTGACGATGGTGAAAAGCAGGTCTCCGAACTCGTCCTCCTGTTCCGCTTTTGTTCGGGCATTTTGCAACTCTCCGATCTCCTCGACAAGCTTGTCGAGCACTCCCTGTCCGTTTGGCCAGTCGAAGCCCACTCCGGCCACTTTTTTCTGTACCCGGTAGGCGCGAAGCAGTTCCGACATGGCATTCGGTACGCCGTCGAGCAGGCGTTTACGACCCTCTTTGAGCTTGAGGGTTTCCCAGTTTTTCAGGACATCATTTTCGTTGTCGGCCACGCCGTCGCCGAACACATGCGGATGGCGGCTGATCAGTTTGTCGCAGAGCGCGGAGAATACGTCGGAGAAGGTGAATGAGGCTTGCTCTTCGGCAAGTATCACCTGAAAACAGATGTGCAGAAAGAGGTCGCCAAGCTCTTTTTTCAGTTCGGTCTCATCATTTCCGTCGATAGCATGAATCAGCTCGTAGCTCTCTTCGAGCAGCAGGTGCGCGAGAGATTCCCTGGTCTGTTTCCTGTCCCAGGGGCACTCATGGCGGAGCACCTTGACGAGATTGACGACCCGCTCGAAATGATCGGACGGTTCTTCGCCGACCGGATTGAGTACCGAGGCTTTCAGTGATTCGATCGACGGGTTGTTCATGACTTGTCAGGGTATGTCGTTCAATGCTTCTTTATCGTCCGTTCTGTGCCAAAGTTACCATTTCTTCTCTATATTTCTGCTGTATTGCAACGAACATGGCCACTCAATCAACCAATTTGCACGTGAACCTCCAGAAGCGTCCCGCTGTCGTTACCGGATCGAGTTCCGGGATCGGATTGCAAACCGTGAACGCACTTCTTGAAAAGGGAGCTCTTGTTTACGGATTGAGCCGCCGCGAACCTCCGGTGGAACATGAATGTTTTCGCTGGTTAAAAACCGACCTTTCTCTTCCTGCAGAAATCGCAGGTTCATTTCAGACCATCAGAGAGCGTGAAGCGTATGTCCCGTTGCTGGTGAACAACGCCGGGCTTGGCGTTTTCGGAGATGTCGATGCCATAACCCCCGAAGCGTGGGCGGAGGTGATCGCCGTCAATCTTACCGCAGCCTATCTCTGTACCCGGGAAGTTGTGCCGCAGATGAAGCTGCATCGCGCCGGCACCATCGTGAACGTCTCTTCCATAGCCGGAAAGCGAGGATTCAAGGGCGGATCGGCTTATTGCGCCTCGAAATTCGGTTTGAACGGCTTTTCCGAAGCGCTGATGGAGGAGCTGAGAGAGTTCGGCATCCGCGTCTGTGTCGTCAATCCCGGTTCTACCGATACGGAATTTTTCGACCGTTCGGCCGTTCAGCCGGCAAAACGGATGGACCCGGAGGATATTGCCCGGATTATCGTTTCTGCAATCGAGCTGCCGGATAACGTTCTTCCAGATCAGATCGTGGTGCGTCCGCTATAAACACGATATATTTTCACGACAAACCTGCATTATCATGCCGCTTCAGACCTCACAGCCCGTTCAGGAAGACCCCATCGCCGCAATAGCAACGCCTCTCGGAGTGGGGGCGCTCGCCGTCATCCGCATCAGCGGCAGCGGCGTGCTCGACATAGCGCAGGGACTTTTCAGGAAATACGGCCATTCCGACTTTCAGCTTCGGGAGTCGAAGGGGTTCACAGCCCATTTCGGCAGGGTATATGACCGCGACGGGCTGATCGACGAGGTGATTGCCCTGGTGTTCCGCTCGCCGAACTCCTATACCAGGGAAGATATGGTGGAGTTCAGCTGCCATGGTGGGCCGGTGGTTGTCAGGCACATGCTGCAGGCTCTTTATGAGGCCGGATGCCGTCCGGCGGAACCCGGCGAATTTACCCGCAGGGCCTTCCTCAACGGACGCATCGACCTCCTTCAGGCCGAAGCGATAGGGGAGATGATCCACGCCCGTTCTGAATCGGCCTACCGGACAGCGGTGAACCAGATGCAGGGCAAACTCTCCCGGAAGCTCGAAGAGCTTCGCCAGAGGCTCGTCGAGTCCTGTGCGCTGCTCGAACTCGAACTGGATTTCAGTGAGGAGGATGTAGAATTTCAGAGTCGCGACGAGCTCAAGCTGCAGCTCGGGCAGCTGCAGGACGAGGTCAAAAAGCTTGTCGATTCCTACCAGCACGGCCGCCTGCTCAGCGAAGGCGTCGCCACCGTCATCGTCGGCAAACCAAACGCAGGCAAGTCAACCCTGCTCAACACCCTCCTCGGCGAGGAACGCGCTATCGTGAGCCACATGCCTGGTACCACGCGCGACTACATCGAGGAGTGCTTCGTGCACGAAAAAACCATGTTCCGCCTTACCGACACCGCCGGGCTGCGCGAAGCCGCCGAGGAGATCGAGCGGGAGGGGGTCGGCAGGAGCTACAAAAAGATCGGCGAGGCAGACCTGATTCTCTACATGCTTGACCTGAGCCAGCCGGACTGCCTCAAGGAGGCGGAGGTGATCCGGGAATTCCGCGAAACCTATACTCACGCAAAGCTCATTGTCATAGCTAACAAGACCGATCTTGCTCCCGATAGCGAAGAGCGCCTGCAGCAATTACGGGAAGAGACAGGGTGCAACGTGGCGGGAATATCGGCGAAGCAGGGAGAGGGAATCGACGGACTTCTCGGGCTCATGAGCGAGATGGTCGAAGGGCTCGACAAGCTGCACGACGCCAGCGTGCTGGTCACCAGCCTGCGCCACTACGCCTCGCTGCGCAACGCCGGCGACGCCGTTCGGAACGCACTGGAACTGCTCGGCGCGTATGCCGGCACCGAACTCATTGCCTTTGAACTCCGCTCGGCTCTCGACTACGTCGGCGAGATCACCGGCAAGGTGGTCAGCGAGGAGGTACTTAACGTCATCTTTGACCGATTCTGCATCGGAAAGTGAAGTTATTTTCTTATGGTTTCCTTTATATAGTTAATTATAATTAAAACAATTAGATAGAACTATTTCTGATTCTCTTTGTTTCCTTTATTTGTTGTTGATATTGTTGTTTTTGTTGCTGAATGTGTATTTTGCAAGAGCAGTAACAACAAATAGCAGCAAGGAGCAGTCATGAGTATCAAGGTTCATCTAAGGCAGCGAAAGCAGTCTTCCAACGGAAAAATCAGTCTGTATCTGGAGTATTATAAGGGTACATCAAAAACAGCCAACGGTATGGTTAAGGCACTCAGGGAGTATGAGTATCTTGATTTGTACCTGATCGACAAGCCTAAAAACACTGTCGAAAGAGAGCAGAACAAGAAGATTCTGGAGTTGGCAAACACCATTAAAAGCCGTAGGGAGCTTGAAATCAAAAATGGGCAGTACGGTTTTACACCCGATTTCAAGGCGAAAGCGGTTTTTCTTGATTATTTCAAAGCTGAGACAGCAACAAAATTGCAAAGCGCAGGGAATGGCGGTAACTGGCGAAGCACCTTAAAGCACCTAACCAACTACATCAGTGCTGAATACGCTCCCGGTTTTGCTTTCTCCGAAATTGACGAACGATTCTGTACAGGCTTTAAAACCTACCTGAATGAAAAAGCTCGTACTTCGGCAGGTCAGCACCTCTCACCTTCATCACAGCACAGTTACTACTCCAAATTAAAAGCCTGTCTCCGGCAGGCAGTGAAAGAAAAGATCATTCAAAACAACCCCAGTGAAGGAATTCCTCTTCCCCGTGCAGTTTCACCAAAAAGAGAATATTTGACACATGAGGAACTCCAGAAGCTTGCTGATGCCGAATGCCGTTATGATGTTTTGAAAAGGGCATTTATGTTTTCCTGCCTCACAGGGTTACGCTGGTCAGATGTTCAAAAAATGACGTGGAAAGAGGTTCAGCGTTTCGGTGAAGGCTGGCGTGTAGTCTTTCACCAGCAAAAAACCAAAGGGCTCCAGTATCTCGATATATCACAGCAGGCAAGGGGGCTTTTAGGGAACGAAGGTAAGCTTGATGAGAGAGTATTCATGGGTTTGAACTATTCTTCCTATATGAATACAGCCTTAGCGCAGTGGATGCTCAGGGCCGGAATTACAAAGGATATTACCTTCCATTGTGCCAGACACACGTATGCCGTGTTACAGCTCAATTACGGTACGGACATTTTCACCCTATCCAAGATGCTTGGTCACAGCGAAATCAAAACCACAATGATCTATAGCCAGATTTTGGACGAGAAACGGCTTGAAGCGGCAAACAGGATACCAGAACTTCAACTATAATAATAGTTTGCGAGAAATATGACAGACAAGATTAATCAAATTGAAACGGACGAAATCAAATTCATTCTGTCTGATTTAGATGGTCAGCCATTATCAGAGATGGACTTCATCCCTGATACCCCTGAGTTTGAGGAGTATCATTTGCTTGATAATTTCAGCATACAACAGGAGTTTTTTATTGAGGAACTGTTTGCTGCTTTTGACTCATATCATAAAAGCCAGGACTGGCTTGCTCTATCGGATTCTATATGGTCTTTATTCGTCAAGCATCATGGCTTCCATAAAGTTCAGCCAGACACCAAACATATTCAAGTCCATCAGGAATTCGGGAAGATGGCTAAGCAAAGCTTTATAAATGCTATAAGTTACCTTTTTAATGAGTTTTATAAACTTTCATCACAAGATGCGATCTACGCATTGTCTCAATTACTGGGTACTCTGAAGGCAGATATGGATTATGAAAGCCTTTGTGCTTCTCTGACTGATGAGGAGCATCGCAAGTATGATTTTTTTATAAGGCGTATTCAGGATGAGATCAGCATCCATGAGAAGAGACCGAATGTTTTGGTGCAGAAACAGAATGATCAAGAACAAGGGGCAGTTCCGAAGAGCTTTAAATCATTCTGTATAATGAAAATTGAGCAGATGTCTTCTGATGTGCGCCAGCAATTCTTGAGTATAAATAGAGGGGATGGATCATTTTATGATAATATTAAGAATTGGGCAACTGAATATTGTAAGTTGACTGGTAGAAAAAAACCGTTGAAAAATCCCGGCTCTCAATTAAGCAATGCAAAGCGAGAATATAGAGAATTAAAAAGTATTGATTAATAATTGAGTCAAAACTCAATTCTAAAATATTATAAAATATAGGATTATCGTTGTTTGTGAGCATGGCCATGCTTTTTCTCTAAACGATGTATAATCTATATTTTATGAATCAATTCATTACAAATCATCCTGAAGCAAGCATACTAAATGCGATGCATCAGGAACTCAGAGAGCTGAATAACAGACTCTCGCTTCAGAAACCGGTATTGAACCTCGACGAGGCATCTGTGCTTACCGGCATCTCTAAAAGTTACCTCTACAAACTTACCAGCACAGGAGGAATACCCTGCTATAAACCACAGGGTAAACGGCTCTACTTTAAAAGGGTAGAACTTGAAGACTGGATGCTGTCTAACCGTAAAGCAACTACCGAGGAAATTGATGCAGCTGCAACCAGCTATGTCATGTTCACCAAAGGAGGTGCACGATGAACGAGGAATCTTTGCTGAATACAAATAATTTTCTCAGTAATGCTGAAATCTCCGATGAGGCAATTCCTGCGGAATTGTTCGCATGGGTTATCACGTATTACCAAACCATGTCGGATGCTCCGAAAGCCTTTCTCTTCAGCAGTGTGCTGATGACGGTAGCAGCTACAATTGGGAACAAGATTTACTATCAGGTAGGGCGTCAACGGGTAAAGCCAAACATGTATATGCTATTGCTTGCAGGAAGTACAGTGAGTAGAAAATCGACAGCAATAACCTTCACTTCTAAATGTTTGCAAGAGCTTGAACGGAGAAACGGGAGTAATTTTATTATGCCGGATAGCGGGAGCTTGGAAGGCATGATCGAAGCAATGCGTGAACCCAGAGGTAATGATACCAAAGCTGTGATGAACTCAGGTATCGCCTGTTATTCCGAGTTAGCAACTTTCCTCGACAACATGAAGAAGGAGTACAACAAGGATTTTCAGAGTTTCATCATCGATGTGTATGACGGCAACCGTTATAAACGGCAACTCAAAAAAGAGCTTTCGATTATCGAGAATCCATGCCTGTCTATATTCGGAGGTATCACCATGGCCCAGTTCGGCAAAAAGGTTTCCGAGGACGATAAACATTCAGGGTTTCTCCAGCGATTCCTCTTTGTAGCAGTACCCGAAAAAACTGGCAAGATGAAATCACTGGTGGAGATCAAACCGCCCTCACCAGAAAAGGAAGAAGAGCTTATAGTCATGATGGAGGCAATCCACAATACGGCGGAGGCGATTGAGAAGACAGGAATAAGCTTGCAGCTTTCACCCGAAGCAATTGTCATATATCAGGAATCTTTTGATACAGAACAAGCTTACCTTGAGGCCCTGCACCTGAGCGACCCTGATGAGGCAGGGATGCTGATATCGTATCATGGCAGACTCGATGTTGTAAAGTTCAAGATTGCCATGATCTATGAGACAGTGAAAATTGCCTTACAAGAAGAAGATTGGGATGAAAACCGACTTTTCATTTCAGCAGAGACAATGACCCAAGCAATTAACACAACATCTTATTATTTCAGGGTGATCGCATATCTCATAAAGCAGAACTTCCAGATGAGTCCTTACGCGCAAAAAATTCCCAAGGTTGTGAAAATTCTTCGAGAAAACGGAGGACAATTACATGCTCGTGATTTACAGAAAAGGATGGGTAAGCTACCGGAAGGTTACTTTCAGAAGCTGCTGGCCGTTGGCGAAGAGAGTGGGGTTCTCCGGGTTGAAGAACAGCTATCTCCAGCTAAAAAGACCATGAGAATCGTTAAACTAATGTAGCAGAGTTGACAAACTTATCGGCACGTACGGCATGTAAGCCCTTTATCCATAGAGCTAAATGTGTTCTACGTGCCGATGCTTTGTATTTGTTCTATATTTCAAAGGTATTATTACTCCGGCAATTAAAGGACTCAACCCTTTGCATACCGAACGCTTGGGTGATCAAATAGTTTTTCTACCTGTTCCGGCGTCTTCTGCAGATGCCTCAAATGTGAAACGGTCTTCTTCCGAATCGCATCTTTTGTGCGGGCAACACCACCATTATTTCCATGCACTGCGAGTTTCAAATCGTTATTCAGATACTCATCAGGATTCAATTCCGGTGAATAGGCAGGCAAATAGAAAACTTCGAT